>ENA-OPYE01001156-OPYE01001156.1-human-gut-metagenome-genome-assembly--contig:-NODE-1156-length-15337-cov-2.986782_pt1 | contig 15337 bp, 11 predicted proteins | sample MGYA00241063_ERZ501442 | MGnify/ENA primary metagenome ERZ501442 (study PRJEB25962, sample SAMEA1967055) | human gut metagenome | biome: human gut; feature: human-associated habitat; material: faeces... | reverse complement strand
AGAGCGCAGCGCATATGAGACAAAGCTCAGAGACCACCTCATCGAGAGAGTGACAAGTGAGATTCCATATACACGCTTAAATGGACACAGAACAGACAGACTGCCAAACAATGCAAACTTCTGCTTCAGATTCATCGAGGGAGAGTCAATGCTTATCCTGCTTGACCAGGCAGGCATATGCGGCAGCTCAGGTTCAGCCTGCACATCAGGCTCACTCGACCCATCGCATGTGCTCCTTGCAATAGGACTGCCACATGAGATAGCACACGGCTCACTGCGTCTTACATTATCAGAGAAGACCACTCTTGAGGATATCGACTATACAGTGGACAAGTTAAAGGAAATCATAGCAAGGCTCAGAAGCATGTCACCGTTATACGAGGATTTCGTAAAGAAAAACGGCAAAGCTGAGGCATAAATGATCAGGTCAGAAATTATAGTGACTATCACATCATTAATATATACATGAAAATTAGGAGGAACTAAGGACATGGCATACAGTGAAAAGGTAATGGACCATTTTAACCATCCAAGAAACGTAGGAGAGATGGAGAATCCAAGTGGTGTCGGCACAGTAGGAAACGCAAAGTGCGGAGACATCATGAGAATGTATCTGGATATAGATGACAACGGCATTATTCGGGAGGCCAAATTCAAGACCTTCGGATGTGGCGCAGCAGTTGCAACAAGCAGCATGGCAACAGAGCTCGTAAAGGGCAAGACAATCCAGGAGGCGCTTGAGGTTACAAACAAGGCAGTTATGGAGGCACTTGACGGACTTCCACCTGTAAAGGTACACTGCTCACTTCTCGCAGAGGAGGCAATCCATGCGGCACTTTGGGATTATGCAGAGAAAAACGGCATCAAAATCGAGGGACTCGAGAGGCCTGTAAATGATATCAGCGAGAAGGAAGAGGCGCCTGAGGAAGACTATTAATGAAAAAGAAGGTTGTGGTAGGAATGTCGGGCGGAGTGGATTCGTCAGTAGCGGCATATTTATTAAAGGAACAGGGATACGACGTCATCGGAGTCACAATGCAGATATGGCAGGACGAGGACGTATTTAAACAGTCACAGGAGGGCGGCTGCTGTGGACTATCCGCAGTGGAGGACGCCAGACGAGTGGCAGCAGTGCTTGATATTCCGTATTATGTGATGAACTTCAAGGCTGATTTCAAGAAATACGTCATAGACTATTTCGTATCCGAATATGAGCGCGCATACACGCCAAATCCGTGTATCGCCTGCAACCGTTATGTAAAATGGGAGTCTCTGCTTACGAGATGCATGGCCATCGGGGGCGATTATATTGCTACGGGACACTATGCAAGGATCATACAGCTTCCAAATGGCAGATATACTCTCCAGGAGGCCAGGGGAATAGAGAAGGATCAGACATATGCTCTCTACAATCTCACCCAGGAGCAGCTCGCCAGGACACTCATGCCGGTTGGAGAGTACAGCAAGCCTGAGATCAGAAAAATTGCAGAGGACCACAGACTTATGGTGGCTCACAAGCCGGATAGCCAGGATATATGCTTTGTGCCAGATGGAGATTACGCCGGTTATCTTGAGAATGAAGCAGGACTTAAGGCGGTTCCGGGAGATTTTGTAGACATACATGGCAATGCGATCGGAAGACATAAGGGAATCATACACTACACCATAGGACAGAGAAAAGGACTTGGACTTGCGATGGGGCATCCGGTATTTGTGGTGGACATCATACCTGAGACAAATCAGGTTGTTATAGGAGAGAACGGAGATGTATTTTCAGAAAGGCTGATATGCAACAGACTGAACTTTATGTCCATAGAGGATCTCACGGAGCCAATGCATGTCAAGGCGAAGATCAGATACAATCATAAGGGAAGTATGTGTACCATCAGAAAGATAGATGAAGATCTGGTAGAAGCAGTATTTGACGAGCCGGTAAGAGCTGTGACAAAGGGACAGGCTGTAGTGTTCTATGAAGATGATCATGTGCTTGGCGGAGGAAGCATCTGTTGACAGGGTTTTACAAAGGGTGATGGTCTGACATAAGGAGATTTCGTATGGGTGATACAGGCAGAGAAGTTTTGCGCAAAGACGTCAAAGTGCGTGGATGGATATTGTTTGGTATCTTTTCAGTGATTTTTGTTTTTATGATAATCACTATATGCTCCATGATACATAATGGAGAGTTTGAATTGAATAGTTTCACAGGGCCATTGATTTTTCTGACTGTAATTTCGGTTATATGCATATGGGATGGCATTAGGATTATACGGACTCCGGAGAAGTTGCTCAACCGAGAGAATAAAAATCATGGTGGCAGTGTGTTTGAAATGGCAGACAAATTGTATGGTGATATTATCTATGAGAATAAATACATTATGGCTTCACATGAGGTTATCGCATCAAAGACAATGAGATACAACCTTGCGTACAGATGGGATGTGTATCTTATAACATATGTATATACGAGTATGCGAAGAGGCAAATTGGAATATTACTGTATGTATACTGGAAATCATGAAAATAATGTATATATTAATTTAAGAGGACTTGTGACCGGAAAGAGAAAAAAGAAAGTCCTTGACATGCTCCTCAGTTATTGCCCAAATGCGATATATGGTGATCTGGATGGCGCCGGAGGCGATTATCTTGAAAAAATGAGAAAAACAGACATTCATGATATACCACATAGTCCGTACTATACAGGAAACAATACATAATGAGATATGAAACAAATAGAGCAGTCAGGTGACTGCCGGAATTGAATTTACGGTATAAAAAAGATGGAACATATAAGCCATTGAACTGGCGTATGTGTTCCATCTTTTTATATTTATAAGTATATAAATTGATATTTTGCAATTTTTTTTTACAGCGGATTGAATTCTGGCTTTCTGTTCTTGAATGTACAGTAGTATCTGTAGCCGAGTGATGTGAGGGCATCCCTTGCATATGTCTCAAAATCATAGCACAGATATTCGGGCTTGTGTGCATCAGATCCCACTGTGATGATCTCGCCACCCATATCCTTGTAGAGTTTCAGGATATCCATGTGAGGATGTGCGTAACTCATATTCTTGTACAGGCTTCCGGTATTGATCTCTATACCTTTTCCCTTTGGGATGATTATTTTGAAAATCTGTTCAAGCACATCATTATAATCTGCCATCCTAAAGATCTTCTCGCCTGATGGGCAGTATCTTACTACGTAGTCAAGATGACCATATACGTCAAAGTCATCTATCAGAGTCACATTCTCAAGAATGGACTCAAAGTAATCACGTATACCTTCTATCTCTGTACGTCCCTCATAGTAAGCTGTATAGTATGGGTCGAGGCCCCTGACAAGGTGTGATGATCCTATGATAAAGTCCAGTTCATTTTTGTATTTATCAGCAATGTCCCTTGCCTTGCCGGCAACCGTATTCATGAGACCGAGTTCCACGCCGCTTCTCACGTCAATCCGATCTCCGTATCTGTGTCGTATTTCGTCTATCGCAGCAAAGTACGAATCGAAATCAAGTTGGAAGTCAAAACCGTCCTCCGGATTGATAGGAAAGTCTATATCGTGGTGATCTGTCAGACAGATCTTTGGAATTCCAAGTTGTATTGCCTTCTGGATTATACTGTCCAGTGGAGCGGAAGAGTCGCTTGAGAACTCCGAATGTATATGCGAATCACAGATGATCATTTTCTGTATACCTCCGTTTATAATCATTGCGTTTCATATTATAACATAAAACACTGAAAAAAATATATAAAGTAAAGCTGTTGAGTAATCTTATTATTATCAAATTGTAGTAGAAACATTTTTTCTATAGCCTCAGCCCATTAGTATAATTTGTAAAAACAAATTTGTCTATTTTGGATAGATGATAACTAAAAAAATGAGATTAAGGCTTGAAATTTATACCTAAAGAATGTATGATTAGCTTGTGTATTTAACACGATTTATTTGCTACGTTCCCGCGTAGCAGATTGATAAATACTTTTATTATATTTCAAAAACCTAGGAGGAATAAAAAATGGCAGTAAAAGTAGCAATTAACGGTTTTGGACGTATTGGTCGTCTTGCATTCAGACAGATGTTCGGTGCAGAGGGTTATGAAGTTGTTGCAATCAACGATTTAACAAAGCCTTCAATGCTTGCAGATCTTCTCAAGTACGATACAGCACAGGGTGGATACTGTGGCAAGATCGGTGAGAACCTTCACACAGTTTCAGCTGATGATGAGGCTAACACAATCACAGTTGATGGTAAGACTCTTACAATCTACAAGGAGGCAGATGCAAACAACCTTCCTTGGGGTAAGATCGGTGTTGATGTAGTTCTTGAGTGTACTGGTTTCTACTGCTCAAAGGAGAAGTCAATGGCTCATATCAACGCAGGTGCTAAGAAGGTTGTTATCTCAGCTCCAGCTGGTAATGATCTTAAGACTATCGTATTCTCAGTTAACCAGGATACATTAACAGCTGATGATCAGATCATCTCAGCAGCTTCATGTACAACTAACTGTCTTGCACCAATGGCTAAGGCTCTTAATGACTATGCTCCAATCCAGTCTGGTATCATGTCAACAATCCACGCTTACACAGGTGATCAGATGATACTTGACGGACCACACAGAAAGGGCGATTTAAGAAGAGCTAGAGCAGGTGCTGCTAATATCGTTCCTAACTCAACAGGTGCTGCTAAGGCTATCGGTCTTGTTATCCCAGAGTTAAATGGCAAGCTTATCGGATCAGCTCAGAGAGTTCCAGTTCCAACAGGTTCAACAACAATCCTTACAGCAGTTGTTAAGGGTGCTGATGTAACAGTTGATGGAATCAACGCTGCAATGAAGGCTGCTGCTTCAGAGTCATTCGGTTACAACACAGATCCAATCGTTTCATCAGATGTTATCGGTATGAGATATGGTTCATTATTTGATTCAACTCAGACAATGGTATCAAAGATCGCTGATGATTTATATGAGGTTCAGGTTGTTTCATGGTATGACAATGAGAACTCATACACAAGCCAGATGGTTAGAACAATCAAGTACTTCGCAGAGTTAGCATAAGTTATTTCAAGCTATAATTAGCTTTTATAATGTAAGCTCATTTAAAAGTATTTATTAGACCTAATAGAGGGTCCGGTCTCCAAGGACCGGGCCCTTTTTTCTTCGTAGGAAGCAATTATGCGTTTCTATGTTCCCGCATAAGAGCGGGTAGGTAGCTGGGCAGAGGACAACTTATAGTTTTCTGTTCTATAACATTATTTAGGAGGAATTAGAAATGTCATTAAACAAGAAATCAGTAGATGATATCAATGTTAAGGGCAAGCGCGTGCTTTGCAGATGCGACTTCAATGTACCATTAAAGAACGGAGAGATCACAGACGAGAACAGACTCGTTGCAGCTCTTCCTACTATCAAGAAGCTTATCGCTGACGGTGGAAAGGTTATCCTTTGTTCACACCTTGGAAAGGTTAAGACTGAGGAGGACAAGCAGACTAAGACCCTTGCACCAGTTGCTAAGAGACTTACAGAGCTCCTTGGACAGGAGGTTAAGTTTGTACCAAGCCTTGAGGTTGTTGACGACACAGTTAAGGCTGCAGTTGACGCTATGAAGGACGGAGATGTAATCCTTCTTGAGAATACACGTTTCAGAGCTGAAGAGACAAAGAACGGAGAGGCTTTCTCTAAGGATCTTGCAAGCATCTGTGATGTATTTGTAAATGATGCATTCGGAACAGCTCACAGAGCTCACTGCTCAAACGTTGGTGTTGCTGGACTTGTTGACACAGCAGTAGTTGGTTACTTAATGCAGAAGGAGATCGACTTCCTTGGCAATGCAGTAGAGAACCCAGTTAGACCATTTGTAGCTATCCTCGGTGGTGCTAAGGTTGCTGACAAGCTCAATGTTATTTCAAACCTTCTTGAGAAGTGTGATACACTTATCATCGGTGGTGGTATGGCTTACACATTCCTTAAGGCTAAGGGATATGAGATCGGTAAGTCACTTGTAGACGATTCTAAGATCGATTACTGCAAGGAGATGATGGCAAAGGCAGAGAGCCTTGGCAAGAAGCTTCTTCTTCCAGTTGATACAGTTATGATCGAGGATTTCCCTAACCCTATCGACGATCCAAGCATCAAGACAGAGGTATTTGACGCTGACAAGATGCCTGCAGACAAGGAAGGCTGCGATATCGGACCTAAGACTATCGAGCTTTACTCAGACGCAGTTAAGACAGCTAAGACAGTTGTTTGGAATGGACCTATGGGTGTATTCGAGAACCCTGTACTTGCAGCCGGTACAAAGGCAGTTGCAGCAGCACTTGCTGATACAGATGCTACAACAATCATCGGTGGTGGAGATTCAGCAGCAGCAGTTAACCAGCTTGGTTACGGTTCAAAGATGAGCCACATCTCAACAGGTGGTGGAGCTTCACTTGAGTTCCTTGAGGGTAAGGAGCTTCCGGGCGTAGCAGCAGCTAACGACAAGTAATTTGTATATCACTGAGATATAAAGATTATACTGGTGGGTGCCGGTTCAGGCCGGTACTCATCAAAAAATACAAATATAAGAGGTAGATTACAATGGCAAGAAAGAAGATTATTGCAGGTAACTGGAAGATGAACAAGACTCCTAGCGAGGCTGTTGAGCTTGTTAACCTGTTAAAGGACTTAGTAAAGAATGATGACGTAGATGTAGTATACTGTGTACCAGCTATCGATATCGTACCAGTTGTTGAGGCAACAAAGGGAACAAACGTAGCTGTAGGTGCAGAGAACATGTACTTCGAGGAGAGCGGAGCTTACACAGGCGAGATCTCAGCAGCAATGCTTGTTGATGCTGGTGTTAAGTACGTTATCATCGGACATTCAGAGCGTCGTGATTACTTTAAGGAGGATGATGTTCTTCTCAACAAGAAGGTTAAGAAGGCATTTGAGGCTGGTATCACCCCTATTCTTTGCTGTGGTGAGTCACTTGAGCAGAGAGAGCTCGGTGTTACTATGGACTGGATCCGTCTTCAGATCAAGTCAGATCTCGCTGGCGTAACAGCAGATCAGGTTAAGTCAATGGTTATCGCTTACGAGCCAATCTGGGCTATCGGAACAGGTAAGACAGCTACATCAGATCAGGCACAGGAAGTATGTAAGGGAATCCGTGATCTCATCGCTGAGATCTACGATACAGATACAGCTGAGGCGGTAAGAATTCAGTACGGCGGTTCTATGAACGCTGGCAACGCTGCTGAGCTCCTTGCAAAGCCAGACATCGACGGTGGTCTTATCGGCGGTGCTTCACTCAAGGCTGATTTCGGTCAGGTTGTAAATGCCGGAAAGTAATTTTAAACAGGCCAAAATATATTAGTTTTAGATTAAATCTGATATAGAATATTGAAAGGGATTATCAAGTGCTTTATCACAAGGTAATCCCTTTTGTTTACGCTTAGAAAAACAAGGAGGTATATTTCAGGAACTAAGTATTGTTTTTATGAAATGGGGTTTGCCTTAAATTTATATTTCTATAGTTCGCAGGTGTTAGACCAGTATGTAATCTGAACTGTTCGGTAAAATAACTCTGACTTGGAAATGCGAGAGTCTGTGCTATCTGGGCAGGGCTATAATCAGAGTATATGAGCATGTTCCTTGCAGTATCAAGTTTTAGCATTTTTATATAATGTCCGATATTATCTCCGGTCTCTTTTTTGAACAGCCTTGACAGGTATGACGGGGTGAGATTGACACGTTTTGCCAGAAGTTCAACAGTGATCCTAGTATGCAGATGATCGTATATGTAGTCTATGCACTCTGCGACCGGTTTGGAGCATATGGAATTTTTCTTAAGGTTTCGCATTTTTTTTGCATAGTCGATGCACATGAACGCATGTAATTCAGATATATCCTCCACAGACTTCATTGTATCTGACTTTTTTATATAAAAATCACTGAGATTGTAAGCAGTTGCCACATCGAGACCACCTTCAATACAGTATCTTGCAACAAGGGCTGTTGTTATGACAAAATGATATCTTATGTTGTTGACCGGCTTTTCAGATAGTAAGCCGAGTCCTTTTTTATCCTTAAGTGGTGAGGCTTTACACAATTCTTTAACCTGTTCTATATCTCCATTTTGTATTATTGAGTAAAATTCAAGTTCAGGGTTATAGGGCGCTCTATTGGTTGAATCTTCGCGTCTTATAAATTCCTGGTAGAATATTTCCTTTGAGTATTTCATATGTGTATAAATCCTTTCCAGTAAATTGTGTCAGGGTAAAAATTTATATGTTATCAAAAGTTTATAAAAGTCTTACTTTACAACTCCTCTATAATATATCATGTAAACTATATAAAAAGCAATAAAACGATATATGGCAAATGTATAAGATGTTATTATCAAAATACTTTATAAAGATGCGACGTCGTAAATATTATTATTTTATTTTTGGAGAGGAGTATTTTATGAGAAGGTTAAAACAGCTTGTGGCTATGATACTTGTAGTTTGTATGTTGATCACTCTGTGTCCATCAGACGTTAGCGCTAGGACATCAAAAGCTGCGGTAAAGTCTGTAACTGTGACAAATCTTGTCACAAATAAACTTGTACTAAAAAAGGGTACAAAGTTTCGGGTGAAACCTAGAGTTGTAGTTACAGGTAAGATCAGCAAAAAAGTAACATATGTATCATCAAATAAGAAGATAGTTACAGTAGATAACAAGGGTGTTGTCAAAGCGGTAAAATCAGGAAAAGCGGTTGTAGCAGTGAAGAGTGCTGCAAACCCAAAGGTAATGTATAGGTTTAATGTTTATGTTGGGGTTCCTACGAAGACTGTTAAATTGTCTGCAAAGGCTGTGAACATGTTTAAAGGAACCAGCAGGACGTTAAAAGCTTCAATTGCTCCAAAGAATGCCACATATAAGAGAATTCAGTGGTCATCATCAGATAAAAGAATAGCAACAGTTTCCTCGAAAGGTGTTGTAAAAGCAGTTAAGGTTGGAAGAGTATATATAACTGCGAAGGCTATGGATGGAAGTGGCAAATATGCAAGATGTAAGATTACAGTAAAACAGCCAGTTACTTCTATCAAGCTTTCAGCGGCAACACTCACTATCACAGAGGGAAGCAGTAAAACTCTTACAGCTACTGTCGCTCCTGCATCGGCAACCAACAAGACGTTAAGTTGGACATCGAGCAATAAAAAGATTGCAACGGTTTCAGCAAAAGGCGTTGTGAAGGCTATAGCACCAGGTACAGCTACAATCACAGCAAAAGCTGCTGACGGTTCAGGAAAGAAAGCAACATGTAAAGTGACTGTAAATAAGAAGGTGACTGTAGAAAATAAATACGAGTCACAGGGGTATAAACTTTTATGGCATGATGAATTTGACGGAACAGAGCTCAACCGTGATATTTGGAATGTTGAACTCCATGAGCCTGGCTGGGTCAATAATGAGCTTCAGTCATATGTTGATTCTGAAGATAATATAAAAGTCAAGAATGGCACACTTATTATAAGTTCAAAGAAAAAAGTGAATGAGGATGGTTCTATATCATATACATCGGGAAGAGTAAACACACAGAATAAGCAGGATTTCAAGTATGGCAGAGTACAGTTCAGAGCAAAGGTTCCTACAGGTAAGGGTTATCTTCCAGCAGCATGGATGATGCCTACAAACGAGAGCCTGTATGGACAGTGGCCTAGATGTGGTGAGATAGATGTGATGGAGGTTCTTGGAGACAATACATATACAACCTATGGAACGATTCACTATGGCAATCCGCATTCAGAGTCACAGGGAAAATATACACTTTCAAATGGAAAGTCATTTGCGGACAGCTATCATGTATTTACATGTGACTGGGAGCCTGGAAAAATTACGTGGTATGTAGATGGAGTTAAGATGCATGAGGAAAATGACTGGTATTCTACAACTGCCGGAAAAGGTACAGTTACTTATCCGGCACCGTTTGATCAGCCATTCTATGTAATACTCAATCTTGCAGTTGGCGGCAATTGGCCAGGAAATCCGGATGCAGATGCAGATTATATTAACAGTGAGAGCTTATATGTTGATTATGTGAGAGTATACCAGAAGGAGTCTTATGACGAAAATGTGACAAAGCCAGAGCGTGAAGTTATAATTCGTGATCCGGATGAAAATGGCAATTATGTAATAAATGGTGATTTTAGTGAGACCGAGGATCTGGGAGATGCAGAAAACTGGATTTTTATGGCGCAGAATGGCGGCGAAGGAACAGCGGTCATCGAGAACAATACAATCAACATAAATACAATTGATGCAGGAACGGTTGATTACAGCATACAGTTGGTACAGCCTGATATTCCTGTAGAAAAAGGTGCCACATACAAGCTTTCATTTGATGCGTGGGCGGATGAGGCGAGAACAGGCATAATTGATGTCTCAGCGCCAACCAGATCATGGGGAAGATATCTTAAGGATACAAAATTTGATATGACAACAGAGAAACAGACATTTGAGTATGAGTATACGATGACTGATTCATCTGATGACAAGGGAAGAATAGAATTCAACTTCGGCAATCAGGGAAGCGTGGCTGGTGTACATATTGCAAATGTAAAGCTGGTAAAGACAAATCAGACTGAGATAGTTGACAAGAAGACGATCCTCGCTGATGGAAACCTAGTTTACAATGGAGAATTTCAGGAAGGAACAGGAAGACTTGGATATTGGACAGTCAGCAACAATTGCGGTGCTGAGTATAAGGTGACAGGTCTGTCTGACGGAAGAAGATTTTCATACAAGTCATTGGATGAGAGTATAGATGGCAACTTCGTATTATCACAGGATGAGCTTGCGTATGCCCCAAATACAAAGTATGTACTTAAATTTGATGCTGAGACTGCAACTGAGGGAAAGAATATAATTATCACTACAGGAGATTCAAAGTTTGCTGTAACTCTGGATAAAGGAATTAAGAATTATGTTTACAAGTTTGAGACCGGAGAAGAAGTGACTGACAGTTCAATCAGCATTGATTTTGGTAACAGCGGAGAAGTTCTGTTAGACAATGTGAAGATAATGCAGGATTCACTTCTTCTCAATGGGAACTTTTCAGCAGATTTTGCTGGATATGATGTGTATATAGACAGCAGTGCGGATGCAGAGTCTGTTGTGGACAGCCAGAAGGAGGACAATGCTGCTGACTTCACAATAAAGAATTCAGGTGACCAAAACTGGAAGATACAGCTCAAGCAGAATAATATCAAGCTTGAGAAAGGTCAGTGGTACAAGCTTTCATTTGATATAAAGAGTTCTGTGTCGAGAACTGTTCAGTACGCGATACAGAGAGATGGAAGCACGCATAAGGATAGTACAGGTGCAGAGGACTGGACACCATATGTTCAGGAAACAGTAAAGCTTGATGCATACGATCAGGCTGATCAGAAATATATGACTGTTTCAAACACATTCCAGATGGCCTGTGACACAGACGAAGAGAGTATTTTCAATATTGCACTTGGCGCAGGCGGAGAAAATGGTTCGGCAATTACTGATCAGCATAGAATCTGTATTGACAATATTGTCCTTGAAAAGACTTCAGCTCCAGAGATAGATGTGCCTGTAGGCAAGAATCTTATCACAAATTCAGAATTTGAGATGAGTGAGGATGGTAGCCTTGCTGGTTGGGAAAATGCAGTAACTGCTCCTGGAGATGCCACATTTGAGGCTGGAGATGGAAAGATCACATACAGTGTTGAAAACGTGGGTGAGGCAGACTGGAACATCCAGCTTAAGCAGATGGGATTATCTCTTGAGCAGGGCGAGTCATATACTCTTAAATGTACATTGGTTTCTGATGTTGATAGAGTTGTGAAGGTTGCTGTTATGACTCCTTCAGCCGGATATGCATGGCATGGCGGTGAAGATGTAGTTCTTACAGCTGGTGAGGCTAAGGATGTAACACTCACAATTACACCTAAGGAAGAAGTTTTCACAGATGGTATCACTGTTGATACAGGTGCCGGATTATTCTTCTCAATGGGATATGTTGAAGGATACACACTTGGAGCACATACAGTTTCTATATCAAATGTATCATTTGTAAAAAATTAAATTTGACCCCTAAAAATAATATATACCCTTAGGCAGCGGCGGATCGTCGCTGCCTTTTTCATTGTGGCCATAGCAGGATTTTTGTGAATTTTTAAATGATTTGACAGTCAGAATGGGTGTTTGTATGATATAATGAGCATTGCGACGGATGCGCTTGCGCAAGCCGTCATAATGCGAATGCCTGCATGGAGCCGGTAGGCGACATGTTAAAATAAAACATGATTTTCCCCAAATAATAATGAAAGGATAAAATGGTATATAAATTTATGAAAAAACTTATCTCATGGAACGTAAATGGAATAAGGGCATGCGCCGGTAAAGGCTTCATGGACTTTTTTAACAGCATAGATGCAGACATATTCTGTATACAGGAGTCCAAGATGCAGGAGGGACAGCTCACACTTGATATGCCAGGATATTATCAGTATTGGAACTATGCGGATAAGAAGGGATATTCAGGTACGGCTATTTTCACAAAAGAGAAACCTTTGAGTGAAACAAAAGGTATAGGCATAGATGAACACGACCATGAGGGTCGTGTCATAACACTTGAATATGAGAACTTCTACATGGTGACTGTATATACACCAAATTCACAGAACGAGCTTGCAAGGCTTGATTACCGGATGAAATGGGAGGATGATTTCAGAGCATATCTGAAAAAGCTTGAGGAGAATAAGCCTGTTATAGTGTGCGGCGATATGAACGTGGCTCACAATGAGATAGATCTGAAAAATCCAAAGACAAACAGGAAGAATGCGGGATTTACTGATGAGGAAAGAGAGAAGATGACGGTGCTTCTAGATGATGGCTTCATCGACACATTCAGATATTTCTATCCGGATCAGGAAAATATATATTCATGGTGGTCGTACAGATTTAAGGCAAGGGAGAAGAATGCAGGTTGGCGTATCGACTATTTTCTCACATCTGAGAGTTTGAAGGACAAGCTTGTCGATGCCAAGATACACACTGATATCATGGGATCTGATCACTGCCCGGTTGAACTGGATATTGACCTGTGACTTGAGTTGGATTTGAACTTGAAAAATAGGCATTATATAAGTATAATCTCAAATGAGTGAATTATGATTAAGAGGCATTTAGCCGGAATAAATAAAAAGGAGAAAAATTATGAGTAAGAAACCAGTAGTTTTAATGGTCCTCGACGGATATGGTCTCAGTGACAAGACAGAGGGTAATGCAGTAGCACTTGCAAAGACACCTGTTATGGACAAACTTATGGCTACAGCACCATTTGTGCAGGGCGCAGCTTCAGGACTTCCTGTAGGACTTCCAGACGGTCAGATGGGCAATTCAGAGGTAGGTCATATGAATATCGGCGCAGGCCGTATCATATATCAGGAGCTTACAAGAATCACAAAGGCAATCGCTGATGGAGATTTTTTTGAGAACGAGGAGATGCTTGCTGCAATAGAAAACTGCAAGAAGAACAATTCAGATCTTCATCTCTGGGGACTTCTCTCAGATGGTGGTGTTCACAGCCACAATACACACCTTTATGCGATCCTTGAGCTCTGCAAGAAGCAGAACTTTGAGAACGTATACGTTCATCCATTCTTCGATGGAAGAGATACACCGCCTGCATCAGGTAAGGGATACCTTGAGGAGCTTATCGCAAAGATGAAGGAGATTGGTGTAGGTAAGGTTGCATCTATGTCAGGCCGTTACTACGCAATGGACAGAGATAACAGATGGGACAGAGTAGAGCTTGCATACAAGTCACTTGTAACAGGTGAGGGCGTTCAGGCTGAGGACCCGGTTGCAGCTATGCAGGAGTCATATGACAAGGAAGTATATGATGAGTTCGTTCTTCCTACAGTAATCACAGAGAATGGTAAGCCTGTATCACTTGTTAAGCCAAATGATTCAGTTATATTCTTTAACTTCAGACCAGACAGAGCCCGCGAGATCACCAGAGCATTCTGCTGTGATGATTTTGATGGATTTGAGAGAGCAAATGGCCGCATGCCACTCACATATGTATGTTTCAAGGACTACGACGAGTCAATACCTAACAAGCTTGTAGCATTCAAGAAGGAAGAGATTGACAACACATTCGGTGAGTACCTTGCAGCTAAGGGCCTCAAGCAGCTCAGACTTGCTGAGACAGAGAAGTATGCTCATGTAACGTTCTTCTTCAACGGCGGTGTTGAGGAGCCTAACAAGAACGAGGACAGAATCCTTGTAAAGTCACCTGCTGTAGCAACATATGACCTCCAGCCAGAGATGAGCGCTCCAGAGGTAAGCGAGAAGCTCAATGCAGCTATCCTTGGTGGCGAGTATGATGTGATCATCATCAACTTTGCAAACCCTGACATGGTAGGCCATACCGGGGTAGAGGACGCAGCCATCAAGGCCATCGAGACAGTGGACGCCTGCGTGGGCCGTGCAGTGGAGGCCATCAGGGAAGTGGACGGCGTTATGTTTATCTGTGCGGACCATGGAAATGCAGAGCAGCTGGTGGACTATGAGACCGGGGAGCCATTTACCGCCCATACCACCAATCCTGTACCGTTCATCCTGGTAAATGCAGACCCGTCCTGCAAGCTGCGCGAAGGCGGCGCCCTGTGCGATATCGTTCCCACCCTTATTGAGCTCATGGGAATGGAGCAGCCTAAGGAAATGACCGGCAAATCATTGCTGGTTAAGTAAGAAGAATGAAGCGAGAATAAATATATGTAAAAGCCAGCTCCGAATGTCCGGGGCTGGCTTTTTTGACCAAAGAGTGCCGGATTAGGCGCAAATGAATCAAAAAACAGTCAGACGACAGCATGTCTTGGGCGGACTTGCTGGGCCGATACCGTATCATCTGTATCATTACCGGTGTCAGGGGCTTTTTTCCGTGTCTGTTGTTCCAAAGCCGCGGCGCCCGCTTTATGCACAGACAGTTCAACTCCGTCTGCTTTGGCGGTATCTGGTCCGCTTGCAGAAGAACTGCTGGCAATCACTTTCCCGACATCGGCCTTTTCAGCATCGGCCTTCCCAGCAGCGGCTTTTCCAACAGAGGCTTTCCCGGCATCGGCCTTCCCGGCAGCGGCCTTTCCCGGAACGCTTCCGGATAACTTGATGGAAGCCTTTGCGCAGGCAGGCCCTACCATTTCATACAAAAGCCCGCTGGACAGGATGATGGTTGAGAGCAGCTGGCCGCTTTCGGCAGGGAGCATGCGCTGCCCCAGCACAGCCAGGCCGATGGAAACGCCGGCCTGAGGAATCAGCGCCAGACCAAA
>ENA-OPYE01001127-OPYE01001127.1-human-gut-metagenome-genome-assembly--contig:-NODE-1127-length-15631-cov-2.025424_pt1 | contig 15631 bp, 9 predicted proteins | sample MGYA00241063_ERZ501442 | MGnify/ENA primary metagenome ERZ501442 (study PRJEB25962, sample SAMEA1967055) | human gut metagenome | biome: human gut; feature: human-associated habitat; material: faeces... | reverse complement strand
GGAGTTGGCCAGCCGGTAGGCGGAATTCTCCACCATGGAAAGCTTGATGGTCAGCTCCTTTACCTTCTCAAAATGGTATCTGGCCTCATCCAGGGACTCGGTGGTGTTATAAAAACCATAGGTCAGGGCCAAAGGCCGTGATTCATGCTGGACCAGGGGAATTTCCGTACCCATGATGCTTCTGGCCTTGATTTTCACCCGGTCGTCTATGGGCACAGAGGCTCCTATCTCCTGGACATAGTTGATACCCAGCTCAATATTTGCCTTTTGGAGGGCCGCATAAGCCTCCCGGAAGGTGCTGTCGATCTCTGACTGGATTCCCTTTGCCTCGTCAATCAGCTCCATCAGCTCCCGAATCAGTATATTCCGCTTCTTATCCATGAGTCCGTAGCCCATATAGGCCAGGCCCAGTGAATTTTTTGCCGCTATCAGGTTGCCTTTGGTGGGAAATGTATTTGGATCCATTTACATCACTCCTTCATGGTATCCGCAGGTTTATAATACTGGTCAAGCACCTTGGTGTCGATACGGTCCAGTTCCTCCCTGGGCAGCATTCCCAGAAGTTTCCAGCCTATATCCAGGGTATCCAGGATGGTGCGGTTCTCATGGGGGGCCTGGCCTATGAAATGCTCCTCAAAGGCCTTGCCGAACTCCAGGTATTTCTTGTCAATGGGTGAAAGTTCGTCCTCGCCGATAACCGATGCCAGGGCTCTTGCATCGCCTACTTTTGCATAGCAGGAGAAGAGCTGGTTGGCAACATCCTGATGGTCGGCACGTGTGAAGCCTTCACCGATACCGTCCTTCATCAGACGGGAAAGAGATGGCAGTACGTTAATAGGCGGATAGATTGCCTGTCCATGAAGCTGTCTGTCCAGAACGATCTGACCTTCGGTGATATAACCGGTAAGGTCAGGGATCGGGTGAGTGATATCATCGTTTGGCATGGTCAGGATCGGGATCTGGGTTACGGAACCCGGTTTGCCTTTTACGATACCTGCACGTTCGTACAGGGTTGCAAGCTCGCTGTACAGATAACCCGGATAACCTTTACGGGACGGAATCTCACCTTTGGAGGAGGAAACCTCTCGCATAGCCTCACAGAAGGATGTGATATCTGTCAGGATGACCAGGATGTGCATTCCTTTTTCAAAAGCAAGATACTCTGCGGCAGTGAGGGCGATCTTCGGTCAAAACCTTGTGCTGAAATTCATGTCCTTCAACAATGTTGTTGATGAGAACAGCCCTAATAATCTTGATAAGCCTGTTTTACTAGAGGGCAGGCTTCCTGAAAAAAAAGGCGAGTGCGCAGTAGAGGTAAAAATGAGTTCGCCTAACACCTTTAAGTTGGGCGGAGAGATAAAGATCAACGAGCCTGACTCGTCAAAAAATATAACTGATACTTTGGCAACTGACACATACAGGATAGTTGGTATTGTGGCTTCACCGCTTTATATCGGCTATGAGCGTGATGCGACCACAGTGGGCAACGGAACTGTGGTAAGCAACGTTTTTGTGCCTGAGAGCGAGTTTGTGTGCGATTATTACACTGAGCTTTATGTGAAATTCAAAGGCACTGACGAGCTTGACCCGTTTTCCGACGAGTACAAGCAGGCTGTGAAAGATAAGAGCGTTCAGGCGGTGGAGTTTTTTGAGGACAGTGTGAACGCAAGGTTTGAAAAACTAAGCAGTGACGCTCAGGACAGTATTGATGTCGCTCAGGAGAAAGTTGACATCTTGAAACAGGCGCTTGCCTGCGACGAAAATCAGCTTACGGAGCTTTTGACAACGGCGCAGAAGTCGGTTGAGGAAGCTCAGGAGGCTTATGATAAGGCTGAACAGAGTGGTTCTAGTGCAAAGTATCTTGCAAGGTCACAGCTTTTAAAAGCACAACAGCTTGAAGAAGTGGCAGGAAAGCTTCTTCAAGACAAAAAGACAGGAAGTACGGCGGCTTTTGATGAATATAATGGTCAGCTTGCGGCGGCAGAAGATGAGATAGCCGGAGCGAAAAAAGAACTTGAAGCCGTTAAAACGCCTGCATTCTATCAGTATGACAGATTTGAGGCTAGCTCTGATTATAGTTCCTTTTATGGGGACGCTCAGAAGGTCGACTCTATTGCAAAGGTGTTTCCTGTGTTCTTTATTCTTGTGGCGGCGCTTGTGTGCCTGACCACAATGACTAGAATGGTAGAGGAACAGAGAACGCAGATAGGTACATACAAGGCTTTAGGATACAGTGGGGCAAGAATAGCCGGAAAGTATCTTTTCTATGCAGCAACAGCGGCATCAGCAGGAAGCTGCATAGGCGTTGTTGTTGGATTGCAGATCTTTCCGAAGATAATTTATAGTTGCTATAATATTTCATATAACATTCCTGATATTGACACACCGTTTAAGCCTGTTTATATGGTGCTTTGCTTGGTGGTGTCGGTTATTTGCACTTGCTCGGCGGTGCTTTATGCCTGCATGAAAGAACTAAAGTCGCAGCCGTCCCAGCTTATGCGTCCAAAGCCACCGCAGAATGGCAGGCGTGTTTTGCTGGAGCGTGTGGATCTTATATGGAATCGGCTTGACTTTCTTGCAAAGGTCACTGTGAGAAATTTGCTGAGATATAAAAAGCGTTTCTTTATGACAATCGTGGGAGTGGCAGGCTGTACGGCACTGATAGTCACGGGTTTTGGTTTGAAATATTCTATAAAGACTATTGCCGAAAAGCAATTCAATGAGATATTTCTGTATGATGGGATCGCGGTACTTAATTCAGCCGATTTTGACGAGAAACAATTGGAGGACAAGATAAGCAGTATCGCACAGGTAGACAAATCTATGCTTATGCAGAGTACAGATGGCATTGCAGAAAATGAAAGTGAAAACCAGTCTGTTTCTATGATCGTGCCGAAAACTCCTGAAAATATGGGAGATTATATCGATCTTGTATCTGCTGAGAATGGATCAAATCTTGAAGTGAAAAGCGGTTCTGTTATCATAACACAAAAGCTTGCAAAGCTTCTTGATCTGAAAACGGGTGACACTATTACTATAAAGCTCAGTGGTCATGAGGAGAAAGAGTTCAAGATAGGCGGAGTAAGCAAGAACTATGCTTTGCATTATATTTACATCACTCCTGATGATTTTGAAAGTGTATACGGTGAGAAGCCTGTTTATAATCTTTCTTTTATTGACCTAAAGAAAGACACTGATGAAAACTCTTTCAAGGAACAGCTTATTTCAAATGACGAGTTTTATGGAATAAGCTTTAAAAATGATTCAAGCAGAGGTTTCCTTAATTCTGTGGACAGCCTTGACGCTATTGTGATACTGCTCATTGTTTGTGCAGGTGGACTTGCGTTTGTGGTGCTTTACAATTTGGCAAACATAAACATAACTGAGCGTGTTCGTGAGATAGCGACAATAAAAGTGCTTGGATTCTATGACGGTGAGACTTCAGCGTATATTTACAGAGAAAATCTGATATCGACGATTGTGGGCATTATCGTGGGTCTTGCGGCAGGAAAGATACTGCACTATTTTGTTGTGATAACTTCTGAGGTCGACCTTGTGCTGTTCAACAGACAGCTTGTTTGGTGGGCGTATGTGCTTGGTGCATTGCTCACATTGGCATTTGCATTTATAGTTAATTTGGTTCTTCATTTCAAGCTTAAAAAGATAGATATGGTAGAATCTTTAAAATCAGTAGAATAGACGGAGGTATTATTATGGATATTTTTGAAGAAAACTGCGATACTGAAAATAACTGCACAGTAAGCTATTTTTGGAAAGGCCTTGCACTTTTTCTCCTTGGCGTTATAATTGGTCTGTTTGTTTCGCCTATCAAGAAAGGCGTTACTATCGGTTGTAACAACAAGATAGACAAGGGTGGCTGTAACGATCATTTTGACCCTGACGAGTATTATGATGATTATAACTTTGATAATGATGAAGATGATTTTGACCATGATGGCGTAAAATTTTAACGAAAGGCGTATATTGATATGAAACTTGGCATGGTAGGACTTCCTAACGTAGGAAAATCAACACTTTTTAATGCACTCACAAATGCGGGTGCAGAATCTGCGAACTATCCGTTTTGCACGATCGAACCGAATGTGGGCATTGTTTCGGTGCCTGATGAAAGACTTGACAAGCTGGCTGAGATGTATCACCCTGTAAAGTTTACTCCTGCAACACTTGAATTTGTTGACATTGCAGGTCTTGTAAAGGGTGCTTCAAAGGGCGAGGGACTTGGAAACAAATTTCTTTCAAACATAAGAGAGGTGGACGCTATCGTTCACGTTGTAAGATGTTTTGACGACCCTAACATCATTCATGTTGACGGCTCTATCAATCCTCGCAGAGATATTGAAACTATCGATTTGGAGCTTATTTTCTCTGACGTTGAGCTTATCGAGAGAAAGCTTGACAGAACTAAGAAGGCAATGAAAGGCGACAAATCATTGGCTTCTGCTGTAGAGTTCCTTGAAAAGCTCAAAGAGCATCTTGAAAGCGGCAAGCCTGCACGTTCTTATGACATGACAGAGGACGAGCTGGAGATACTTAAAGAAACACCGCTTCTTTCACTTAAGCCTGTTATCTATGCGGCTAACCTTTGCGAAGATGATTTCAGAAACAATATCGAAAGCAACGAGCATTACAAGGAAGTTTGCGAGATCGCAAAAGCTGAAGGCTCGGCTGTGTTCCCGATATGCGCGCAGATAGAGGCTGAGATATCTGACATGGACGATGAGGACAAGGAAATGTTCCTTGCAGACCTCGGTCTTGAAACTTCAGGTCTTAACAGAATAATCAAGGAGGGCTATTCACTTCTTGGTCTTATTTCATACCTGACAGCAGGCGAACCTGAGGTAAGAGCTTGGACTATCAAAAAGGGAACTAAAGCTCCACAGGCGGCAGGAAAGATACACACTGACTTTGAAAAGGGCTTCATCAGAGCTGAAGTTGTTTCATTTGACGATCTTATGAGCTGTGGCTCTATGACGGCGGCTAAGGAAAAGGGTCTTGTTCGTCTCGAGGGTAAGGATTACGTTATGCAGGACGGCGATATCGTTCTGTTCAGATTTAACGTATAAAGCGTAAGCTACACAAAGGCAGGCTGAAATATGCTTGCCTTTTTTATGTGCAATATGTATGTTTTTTGTTATTATATTTGTTTAAAATCACAAAAGTAAATTTAATTTGTGTTATAGATTTTTTCATATATTGATGATAGAATGTGATAGTAAAAATTAAAGATGATAAATGTAATAGTTAGATTTTTGGAGGAAAAGTAATGACAAAAAACATGACAACAGGCAGTCCGTTCAAGCTTATAATGAGCTTTGCGCTTCCTCTGCTTTTAGGAAATTTGTTGCAGCAGACATACAATCTTATTGACGCTGCCATCGTGGGAAGATTTCTTGGTTCTGACGCTCTTGCAAGTGTCGGAGCTTCAAGCAGTGTGCAGTTTTTGGTGCTTGGTTTCTGCATGGGAACAGCCTGCGGCTTTGGCGTGCCTATTGCAAGGCATTTCGGAGCAGGGGACATAAAAAAGCTGAAACAGTATTTTTACAATTCTATTGTTATAACCGCTGTTACTGCGTTTGTGTTGACCACAGTTTGTGCGGTGCTTTGTAGTGAGATATTGAAGCTTCTTTCAACTCCGTCGAACATTTTTGATGACGCATATAAATATCTTCTGGTGATATTTCTTGGCATACCGTTCACACTTTTGTATAACCTGCTTTCAAGCGTATTGCGATCTGTTGGCGACAGCAAAACGCCATTTGTATTTCTTGCTATATCAACGGTTTTGAACATTGCACTTGACCTTGTGTGTGTTATCGTCTTCAGGTGGGGCTGCATGGGTGCGGCTATCGCTACGGTCGTTGCTCAGGCGATAAGCGGAATACTATGTGCTATATTTATTATGAAAAAGGTAAACGTGCTTAAGCTTTCAAAAGAGGACAGAGCGATGTCAAAGCCTGCGGTGCTGAACCTTATAATAATGGGCTTTCCTATGGGACTTCAATATTCCATAACGGCTATCGGCTCAATGGTCATGCAGTCGGCTAACAACAAGCTTGGAAGCATTTATGTGTCAGGATTCACTGCTGGGGCAAGGATAAAGCAGTTCACAATGTGTCCTTATGACGCTTTTGCAACAGGTGCATCTGTTTTTGCAAGCCAAAATCTCGGTGCAGGAAATCTCAAGCGCATCAAAAAGGGTATACGCATTGGAGTTGGCGTTGGCATGACATATGGAGTAATAGCCGGTATTGTACTTATATTCTTCGGCAGAGAGCTTTCGCTTATCTTTGTGAATAAGTCAGACGCAGCAGTGCTTACTGCTTCAGCCAAATATCTTTTCTACGCAGGCTTTTTCTATTGGACGCTCGGTATACTCAACACTTGCAGAATGTGTACGCAGGGCCTTGGATATTCTGGACTTGCTATATTCTCAGGAGTGACGGAAATGATAGCTCGAATTTCTGTAAGTATGATATTTGTGCCGAAATTCGGTTATCTTGCAATCTGCTTCACAGATCAGGCGGCATGGATAGCGGCTTGCTTGTATATAGTTCCTGTTTGCATATATTGTGTGAACAGGGCAGGCAGACACATTGCAGGAGATCACGGACTTCCTGTGGAAAATAAATAAGTAAAAGGCAGCTCTGAAAAAAATCAGAACTGCCTTTTGTTATGCCTACTTGTTTATAGCTTTTTTAAGTTGTAAGACAACTTCGCTGTAGTATCTTGGATTGACATCGCCAAGTTTCATGTTGTCATTGTATGCAGCATCGGGAAGTCGGAAGTAAAGCTCTTCCACGGTCACGTCCTCTATCTCGTAATAGCCGATGTATGTTCCTGAGAATTTAAGCTCGGCGGTCATGCCTATGTTGACGAGCTTGCCGTCGGGATCTTTCTCCTTGCCTGAGATATCATTTCTTATGAACTCATAGAAAAAGCCTGCGTCCTGTGCCTGACCCTTATACCAGCCTGCTTTGGTCATGCGGTTGACTAGAGTGGTGTTCGTTATCTCGGTATTCTTGAAGATCTCGCAGGCGGTCTTATTCTTATCGCTTTCCGCTACTTTGTATACCTTTCTTCTTAGCTGGTCAAATGGCTGTATTATCTTGTAATCATCAAGCTGTTCCAGCCAAGCTTCTTTTTCATGTTCAGTAAGCTCCAGCGGGTGAACAAGCCCTATCTGCATAACCTCGGACAGCTCTATCTCATCATCATCTGAGTTTGTAAAGCTGCCGTCGTCAAGATAACGGAACGAAGTTTTAAGGCAGCCATTTTCGTAAATACCCCATATAAGACCTATCGCAAAGCAGTGCATGAGAGGATTTTTTACAAAGAGAGCTTTCCAAGCTTCTGCTGTCCACTTACGGTCAAGCATAAGCACATACTCAAGACGCTGTTTCTGTGCGTCAACAACGGTTTTCATTTGCTTTTTCATTTCCTTGAAATCAGCATTAGCCTTTTCTGCGAGGGCAGGGTCGTCATTAACGCCTATTTTAGGGAGATTTTTAAGCTTTTTATCGCCCTCGAATATTTCTATATCAAGCTGTGGAGTGAGATAAACGGAGAATTTTCTGCTTCCAAAATCAAAGGTGCGGCACATTTTCTCGTCAAAGCCCATGTCGGGTCCTATCTTGTCCGCAAGCTCCTGCGTTGTTAAGCCAAGCTGTTTAGCGGCATTGGCAAGTGCGTCAACTGCGGCAGCTCTGACCGCACGACTCTTATATTTTCTTGAAATATTGTCTACAGTCATAAGTGCATAGGAACTGCCATTCAGAGCTACGGCATTGACGGCTTTAACCGCAAGGGCAACACGCATATTTAATGACTGTTTCGACCATTCTTTTATGTAATCCGTCAGGCAATTTATTGCTTCATCACCGCCGTAAATGGCCGCAAAATACATTGTCCACTTTGTTTTCGCTTCTGCACCTTTTTCAAGCCAGCGGCTCAGGACTTCAAGGGCAAATGTTTCAAGCTCGTCAGCTTTGAGCTTCTGGGCAAGTGTCTTGCCCTCGGGTGGGAGTGTACCTTCGTCGGCGTTTGCATATGTAAGCAGGAGAGCCTGCAAATAGATATCCTCTGCGACTGTATCATCGGTGAAGTGAATAGGTGCAAAGGGCTGTTCAAAAAGCCAGAGAACTTTCTTGCTTTTTGTGCCTTTGGTGAGCGCAGTCACAAGGTCTTCATCTGATATTTCGGCAGGCTTTGCTTCGCTGCCCAAAAGTTCAGATATTTTCGATTTTAGTTTGTCGGATTTTTCTGTGGCATAGGCTTTTTCAAGCTCTGTGCGGTAGGCGTCAGCACCTTGATTTTCAATTATCATAAGTGCAGTTTCACGCTTGGCTGATTTTTTCTGAGCAAGAAGTTTGCAAACATTATCGTGCCAATCCTTGTGGGCGGATATAACTTTCACAAGCTCTGCTTTTATCACCTTGCTGTTATCATCGCAAAGTTTGAAAAACTCGTCTTTGTACTTGTTGCTGTCTGCGATATCAAGAAGCCTTATATACAAAAGTCGGCTGGACACAGCCATTTTGCTTACGTCGATAATGGTGGCTTTGTCTTTAAATTCTGGCATGATAGCGGTTATCTTATTGATGATGGCTTCTTTACAGTAAGAGCTTTCTATCTGCCAGCCAAGGGATCTTATAATTATATCTATCGGTAGACCTGATCTTACCATTGCACGGACGATGAACTCGGTGTTATAATAAAGATCGTTGCCTATAAGTTGGAGGGGGTCACTTGTATCTTTAGATGCTCCTATGGAAAGGGCGGCGATACAGCGGATTATAAAATCGTCCTCGCCATATTCGCCAACATAATTCATATTCTGATGTCCGCCATTACAGGATTCTTCGTCTGCAAAAGGGAGTATGGTGTCTAATTCGGCTTTGCCTGTGATATATGCGTATATCTCGTCACGGTGTTTGAAATGCTCGGCTATATTTTTTGAGATATGTTCCTGCTGGGCGGCTTTAAGACCTACTGCCTTTGCATCATAATTCGGGTCAGTGGCTTTGAGCATTTTCTCCATTATTATGCCTAGATCAAAGCGAGCGTTCTTCATTGTTTGTATGAAGATATCGGGGTGATCTTTTGCGAGCTTTACCATTTGCACAGGGTAGTTTCCGTTTTTGTCAGGTAATTTGACAAAGTGCAGAATGTATCTATCTGTAAGACACTGTGGTTGAGCTTCGATAAGGTCGAATATCCTGTTGGTGGAAAGCTTCATATATATCAGCCCTTGGGTAAGATCGTCGCAGTATTTCACAATGTTCTTATCAAAAAATGCACGATATTCTTTTGCAAAATATGACGCTTCTGCATATGCGGCAAGAAAAAGACAGAAAACGGCTGTAGTTGTTTGGGGCTTTTTTTCGACCACTTCGCAAAGCTTTTTTATGGCAATTGCGGCTGTATCAGGAATTTTTGTTTTGCCGAGCAGGCTCTTTTTAGGCAGCTCGGTTGCGTCCAATGCGTAAACGCACAGGAGAAGCTGTGCTATGATATCGTCAGGGCTAACGTATTTGAATGTCCTTATAGCAACATCTGCGGAATAGATAGGATTTACAGTGAAAACGTAGTGTATGGATTGATCTGATCTGTGTGATATCTCTGTTGATATCCAGACTGCTTCTGCGTTCTCACCATAAAAATCAGTGAGCGGCTTCATATACATGGCTTTGTTTTCGGAATATATATAGGCATTGCCGGACAGCGCTTCTGTCATATATCGGAAATATGGACCCGTTGCCATTGAACTGAAAATAATATAACGGTCTTTAAGCTCCTCACTATCTGAACCTGATATCTCACTTTTTACAGCTTTGATAAGCTTTTCACGATAACTATACTGCATGAGTTTTGGATAGTATCTTGTTGTAATTTTTCTCATAAGGTCATTGTTTCTTGGCTTTGTGATGTCAAGATATTCAAGGGCAAGGTCTATGGTCTGCTGGTCAAAACCAAGCTCCTTTAGGGCGGTTTCAAGCTTTATAAAGCTTTTGGTGCTTTCGTTGTAGATCATTTTTTCTCCTCCATATTATTTATCGCACTGAACAGTGCTAATTTTTGTGTGCAAAGTCTGATATACCGCATCGTGTTGCCTGCGGCAGTGAAGATATCAAGGCTTTTGTCTGCGGTGGTGTGTCTTGCATTTTCGCACAGCTTTGTGAAGCATTCATAACGTTTTGCAAGTTCTTCAAGTCCGCATTGGCGTATGCTTTGAACGTGTTCGTCTGTGATAACAGAGTTCACTCCGCACTCCATTACCGTGACTATCCTCTTGTCGGTTTCTTCGGTGGCGTCAAGAAGCTCATTACACATTCCATAGTCTTGGTCTGTATCATTCTCGACGGGTACAGGAACATTGTCAGGCGGATCAATAAAATCATAGACCTCTATTGGGAAAAGCGTTAGCCTGCCGTGGTCGATATACCCCTGAGCCAGAAGGACGTAGTTTTTGTGCTTCTCTTTTAGCATTTTGCCACCTATGGTTTCAAGTGTGGAGATAAATTCACGATTTTCTGCTGTGTATTTTGCGGTGACAGATATTTGTCTATCGCAGCCGTCTTTTATAATAAAAATCTGCTGTTGAGTGTGCTTGTCAAAATATGAAGCGACGCACTCTTTGGGGTGAACGAAATAAAGCCGGTCGGTCTCCTCGTCGCTTTTGTTTGCGGAGATCTTTTCCGCAAGCTCTTTGAAATCGCTGACAATAAGCTCACGGAGGGCAAAACAGTTTAGCTGTGCATGACCTGCGCCTATGGCGTTGGTCTTTGACGATGAGGACAAATGCCCCATGCTTACCTTGGCGTTTTCAAGCTTCAGCTCTGTGCACATATAGCTGTTTAGAGAGCTGTCAAGATCCCATACAGTCGTGCTTTCGGCAAATCGTCTTGACTTTTTTTCATAGAAAGTGGGGCACAGATCGCTGTAGGTTAGAAAGCGCTGGTGAGATGTTCTGTCTTTATTTAGAAAATAGTAGATACAGCCAGTGTATTCGCCGCTGACATTTCTTGTGCCTATAGGCGAAAGCTGGAGTGTCCCCTCATAGTCGGTGTATTCTCTGCGGAAGGTGCCGAGCATTTCTTCTGTGATGTCGGCTTTTATAAGCTTGTTCATGCTGTCAGCATATTCAAACATTTTGTGAGTGAATACCTGCGGACTGAATGAAGCTCGCCTTGAAACACAGTCTTTAAGTCGGCTGCCAAGTTCACGCATTTGTCTTTCTGCCTCAGCCATTTTCAAAGCGTGGCAGGAAACTGCGGCAAGCTCAAAATTATCGGGGTCGCTCTCTTCGGCTCTTACAAGACCTCGGGTAAATATTCCAGACATTATTTTTATGCACTGTTCGGCACATCCTTTTATCTTTTTCTGGGTATCCTGAGAAAGCGGATTTATTTCAGGTTGGTCGGGAAGTTCAATTTCTGCTTGTTCAGGCTCGGAGTTTATGACCTCTGGAGTGATATCCTCACCGTCGTACTGTGGAAGCTGTGCTTTCAAAAGCAGTATGGCTGTGATAATGTGCCTGCACATTCCTCTTGAAACACAAGTGCATTGACTTTCATCAAGAGGTGATTTTATGGTGCAGGTTTCACCGTCTAATTTTACTATGTAACATTCATGGATTTTTTCAGCCGAAAGGGTCATGTTTTTGAATTCCTTCAACGCACGTTTGTAAATGCCCTTGTTTGAAAGCTCAATAAGCGTTTGTTCGTTTGCAATGCCAAGCTGTTTATCGATTACGTCCAAGATGTCACCTCCTATGCAAATATTTTTCCGACGTAATCCCCAAGCTTATCAGGGGTAAGACCGCCAACGAATGAGCCCATATCTGCAAGCTTCTGACCTGTCGCCTTGTCATAGGCAGGGTCGGCATTTTCATCAAGGGCGGTAAGGAATGAGAGATGTGCGCCGCTTGTGATTATATTTTGGCTGACGTTCATAAGCTGTGCTTCACTGCCGCCCTCGTAGAGGTCTGTTACCACGATAACGCAAGTGTCACGGGGCGTAACGATAAGGCTTTCGCAGTAGGTAAGGGCTTTTGCAATATCCGTTCCTCCCCCAAGCTGAACGCTCATTATTGTCTGAGCAGGGTCGTCTGCATGGTCTGAGAGGTCAACGATGCTTGTATCAAATATGATGAGCTTCACCTCTGCAAATGGCAGTTCGGAAATTATCTGCGCCATTACTGCACTATAGATGACTGAACCGAGCATTGAACCGCTTTCGTCTATGGCTATGATAATGCGCTTTTTGTTATGCTTTTTCACACGTCCACTGAAATAGATATCTTTCAGTATAAGCTGGTTGCTTGCTTTGTCATAGTTTTTCAGGTTTCGGCGGATAGTCTTTTTGAAATCGAGGTTTGCAGAGCATTTCATAACTGACGATGTGTTTTTATCAAGCCTGCCTGTAAGGCTTCGCTTTATGGTCATATCAAGCTTTTGTTTGATATCGTCTGCCACCTGTTTTGCTATTTTTACAGCCGCCTGCAACACCTCGCCGTTCATGAGATGTTTGAGCTGAATGATAGTTTTAAGCAGCTCTATATCAGGTTTCATTTCTTCAAGAACCTTTTTATCGGTAAGAAGCTCGGTCATGTTGAACCTTTCCAAAGCTTGACGTTCAAGCACATCGGCGGTCTGCTTTGGAAAAAGCGTTCTGACTTTTGTTATCCATTCTGCGGCGTTTAGCACACTGCCACCCTGACCGCCTTGCCTGCTGTTCTCGTCCCTTACATCGTCACCTTGCGCACGGCTATAGAGATAATCGAGTAGCTTTTCCATATCCTGAAACGTTATTATCTCTGCTTTGTCACCGGTAAAGGAAAGGCTTTTGTCAGACATTCCGCCCAGCACGAGCCGCCAGCGGTTGACGGATATGGCTTTGTTTTCATCTGTCATGGCTTTTCCTCCTCAGACAAAAGTTTGACTATCTCTTTATCTATTTCCACACCGAAGCTATATAGTCTTTCGTTCATAGGTTTTTCCGTAAGAAGCTCAGCACTGTCAGCGTCATAAAGCTTTGCGACAGCGGTGGCTGTTTGCTGTATTTCATATGGAGTGAAACAACTGAAAGCAAGCTTCATGGAGGGAAGTATTTCTATAAAATCGTCATAGTCAAGTCCGCAGATAAGCGTGTCTGTCATTCTGATGAAAGAATCGTCTGTCATGATGATATCACGGGCGGCATTGAAAAGTCCGTTAAGAAACTCTGCTCCTTGTATCTGAACATTCCTGTCGCCTTTGAGATAGCTTGACATTGCCTGTTCAGCAAGCTTGCGGCGGTGGGGGTCAAAGGCGTAAAGTATGCCAAGTGCTGTGCCGTAAACAAATGGGTCTTTATCAGATTTGCCGCAGAGGGAAAGCAGGGCGTTTTCATAGTCCTGACGATATTCTCTAAAGCCGTCAGTGACAGCTTTCTGCATTGTGTACATTATCGCTGCACATTCTGCAATGTGGTCGTCTTTCACCGACGCCATATCAGGCAGTGCTGTGATTATCCTTGTCATGCACCGCTTTGCACAATTTTCTGCGGCGGAAAACTCTGTATTATAAAGCTGTTGGAGTTCCATAAGAGTGATAAAATGCCTTAGACCTCTGCCTACAGAGAAAAAGTCACCGTCTGAGTTAAGAATGTTCTCGGCACAAGCTTTGTCATTATCAGAGAGTTCTAAGCCCATTTGGAAGCAGTCCACAAGGATATGCGCCGCAACATCACAGTGCTTTTCGTGGCGAAGTGTTCTTGAAGCACAGGTGCGTCAGGCTTCTTCAATGGTGAAGCCGTCGGCAGTATGGTCTATGAGTGCAACGTCTGTGGCAGGAACTTTTTTGTATACCCATTCTTCACGGACACGACTTCTGTCTTTTCGCCTATGCAAATCAGGCCCTTTTGTTCGCTGGGCAAAGTTTGTGCCTAGAAACACCATTCTGTGGAAAAATCTGCTTAGCTCCATGCCGTTTGCAGTGGTAAAAAGTGAAACTTCCGTCTTATTAGGGGTTACTGTTTTTATTTTAAGTCGAAACCTTTTACACTGTTTTTCAAAATCAGCGATAAGCGGAGGAACGTGGTTTATATCACCTATATGACCTGCCTTGTCGCCTGTGGCAAGTTTGTGCATAAGGTCGATAGGCAGGGCGGAGGATATTGTTTTCTCTCCCTTGATAAATGACGAGGTTATGGCGTCCTCAAGCTCGTAAAGTCCACATTCATGACAGCCACGAAGTGCGGCAAGTCCACTCATCATAGACTGCGCTGCAGAAGCGTCAGCCATTGACACTGGGATATCATGTTTATCACAGGCTCTCACTGTGCCTATGAGCAGGTCAAGAACTGTGTCGCTGTAAACACCTGCCGGGTCATCGCAGTGGATTAGCTTGTTCATCACGCAATCATAAAAATAAGGACGCTGGATACCAGAGGCATATCCACTGAGAGCGTCTGCTGCTTCATAAGAATAAGCTACGGGGAAACAGCCCTCATCTTTTTGAGAGAGCTTGTGAAGCTTTTCTTTTTGGATATTATCACTTTTCAAAAGCTCATAAAGTCCCAAACTGTGGAATCCGCCTGTTACAGCAAGGACTTTTTTGTTATCTTTAAGTGCTTCTTTGATACGCAGAGCCATATGGTTTTCTCTTGCAAGAGTGCCGTCTGCCGCAAGATCATCTTCTGTTTCGTCATTTCGTGTGATAATGCAGTAGGTGTACATTTGCTGTACAAAATCTTGTACAGATAGCCTGAGTCCCTCTATCTCAAAATACTTCTCCCAGAACTCTTCAAAGGTCCTTAGATCTGTTTTCTCGCAAAGCTTTTTGCAGAATTTGCTGTATATAAGTCTGCTGTCATCAGTATAGCTGTGTTTGTCCTTATTACTGCGAAGGCCTTTATTTTCTGCGGTGGTAATAAGTATCTCGCTGTAGGGAAGATCTATAAAGCGTGCTTCTATATCCATGGCTGCAGCTGTTTTCAGAGCGTTATACTCAGGTGAAGCATAGATAAAAGGGTAGTAGCATTTATAGTCCTCGGCTTCATCACTGATAAGCTTTTTTCTGTCCTTGTAGTAATAATAGAAAGCCGCAGGGAGCTTAGTTCTCTCGTCCGTCAACACACCTATCATATCATTGGCGTTTTCAGGACCCTCTATAAGTATGACATCTGGCTGATATTCTTTAATTGCTCTGATGAGCTGCCACGAGCAGACAGGGCTGTGGTGTCTTACAGGAAAAAGCAGAAATGGCTGAGAATAGTCAAAAGGTATTATTTCAGATACTTGGCTGTATCCAGATATTCTGTCCATATGCCACCCTCACTTGCACTTTTTTCCTTAACAGCGATCCTGAAATAGCTTTTGAGCTTTTCAAGGTCGTCTTTGTTTTCCTTACAAACTGCTCCTAAAAGATTCTGCGTAAGCTCTTTGAGATCAGTTTTTCCGTCGCCATAATAATATGCACTGCTCATAGTTTGATAGAAAACGGATACAGCTTCGGCTGTACTCATAACGGCGTTTGGTTTTTCAAGCTTTGTTCCCTCTGAGGTAACGCCCTCACGAAGCTCATGATATGTGACAGCAAGAAGTTCAGCAGCGTCGGAGTCTATAGGCTGG
>ENA-OPYE01001113-OPYE01001113.1-human-gut-metagenome-genome-assembly--contig:-NODE-1113-length-15811-cov-2.660447_pt1 | contig 15811 bp, 9 predicted proteins | sample MGYA00241063_ERZ501442 | MGnify/ENA primary metagenome ERZ501442 (study PRJEB25962, sample SAMEA1967055) | human gut metagenome | biome: human gut; feature: human-associated habitat; material: faeces... | reverse complement strand
GAGGAACTGAAGGACAGAGTGAAAAACCTTTCTTTATATGATGCCGTGCTGGAAGCATTGGCACGTAATACAAACTCTTCACCGTCGGGTTTGGCAGTCTGCTTCTCGATAGTGAGCTGTATTGCATAAGGTTCATCGGACGACTCTATCTTTTCGGAGCAGACAGGACGCTTATCATAATCCAGCCCGATCGCCTCAACAATACCCGGTTCCCAATGAATCTCTTTCCAGGTACAACGACGGGTTGCCTGATCCGGCTCAACGATCCCATAGGATTTCTTATTGATAAACAGTTCTACATAAGGACAATTACTCCAGGCATCCACATCCTGAATACCCGAATAGTTCCAATGGCTTTGAAGAGCAACTCCCGGCCGTTTAGAAAACGGTACCCAAAGTGCTTTCTGATAAATCCGATACTTCAACTTTGGAAAGCGATTGGCGTCCATCGCACAGGAACCCAGACTCTTCTGATTCCTCATCCCATTCAGATAAATCGTATACCCCTCGCCATACGTCTCTGCCAACATCCAATCGATCCAGCCGCATGCCTGCCTGTCGAGATCATGAAGATAATCCTGTACATAAGCCTGAGAGAACTGCTTTTCATTATCGTAATCGAAGCGGGCAATACACCAGCTGGGCTGACCGTTCCAATTGGTACCATAAACTTCCGTATTCAGAGAAGGATGTCCCTGTACTTTCTCATAACGATTGGTATAGCCTATCACAATCGGCTCCTTCTCATCCCATTCCGGAGGATAACCATCACGATTCAATACCAGACGCGGTTGTATATAATCCCATTTCTTTACCTCCTCAAGCGTATAAGAAGGCAAATATTTATCACCTTCATAGGCCAGCCCATTGTTCGATTCCCAAATAACCACCGAAGGATGATTGCGGAATGCAATAATCGCATCACGGTCGTACTCCCGTTTGTAAGTCTTGGCCGGTTCGTTTTTCAAGGCCCATTCATTGTCTCCACTGTTTACAATCAGCAGAATGCCATACACATCACAAGCCTGAAAAGCTTCGGCAAACGGAGGTTGATGCCCTACGCGGAACGCATTTCCTCCACACTCGGCAATATAAGCGATGTCCTGCCAACGCAAAGCTGCCGGAACGGCGGCTCCCAAACCCGGATAAATGTTTCTGTTGCCAAATCCCCGCAAAATACATTTTTCACCGTTGACATAGCAATGATTTTCATCCCAGGTAATTTCACGTATACCGAATTTCTCACTTTTACTATCCACCTGTTTACCGTCTACATACACTTTATTCTGCACGGTGTACAAATATGGAGTGCCCGAACAGCCGATAGGATACCATAAGTTCGGATTTTGAATGGTTTCCGTCCGATCAAACAGATGAATAGCGCCGGGTGCCACATTTCGCTGTTCGGTAAATGATAGCACCGTACGTCCCCGTTCATCTTGTAAATAAGTACGCAGTTCGACTGCCTGTGTATGCTCCGAAGAGTTCTCAACATTCGTCTGAAACCTTACTACAGCCTCCTGCGGCGTAGCAGATACCGTTCCGAAATAAGTACCCCATTTGTTTAAAGGAGAGTAACTGTTGAATGGGATATGCACTTTATCTTTCTTATGCATATAGACAGGACTCACAATACCTCCCATTGCCTGTCCGAATCCTTCATTCTCACCAAATCCCGGCCAGGCAAAGAACGTATTTTTCGCATTCGAGACTTTAATTGCAATCTGATTCTCTTCACCCCATTTTATATATTTGCTGATATTCACCACAAAAGGAAGAGAGCTGCCTACATGAGTCACCACTCCCGGTTGTTTAACCCGTGTATTCCCGGAAATAGCCTGCCCGTTCACAAAGACAATAGCTGCCAGATTCACTCCCTGGAATTCCAAAAAAATCTCCTTCTCCCTATCCTTCCCATCGAAAAAGAGTTTCTTTCTGTACCAGCCTTCTCCCCGCCAGCAACGTTCTCCCGTACTTGCATTCAGATAAGTATCATGTTCGTTGTAGCAATGCGGGATGCCGACCTCTTCCCATCGTGTATCATCAAAATCTGCTCCTGCCATTTCCTGATCCGGATGATCATTTTCAACCGGATGAATGGCCAGCTCACTGACACGCACCGGTAATTCTTCTTTTTTTTCAGAGAAGCATTTCAAACCGGAAAGCTTTATATAACGGTAAGTCACCGGAATCGGTACAGAAAGTGAAGTGCTCGTAACGGTTGCAACGTACCCTACCGTATTATTGACACTCGAGATATCACCTTCTTTATACAATTCGCACTGCTGTCTGTCTGTACCGTCTGTCAACGAATTCCATTGTTTATTATCAAGGCTTACTTCCACTTTTACAGTAGCAAAATATACCCGGTTCCCCTTGAAAGACAATTTGACTTTTCCCGCCTGTTTATTCTCATGCAGATCGATGAGCAGACTTGGTTCCGGTGCATCATTTGCTACCCATTCCGTATTCATATCACCATCATTGATCACAGGTACTGCCTGCGTACCACAGAGAATACGGGCATCTTTTGCCAAATCCATCTCCTGTCGAACGACTTTGGAAAACCTCCAGGGTGTTTCTCCCAGATTTATAGGCTTCTGCTCTTTAGCATATCCGCTCTGAATAAACAAAACAGCACAAGCAAAACATAAATATTTTCTCAATATCATACAGTAAAAATTCTTTTTATTACATCATTACTACTTTCTGTCTTTTCACAGCAGAATCGGTCTCAATCCTGACAATATAAGTGCCTTTTCCCATCAGATTGACAGTACCGGTCCCGTGAATCCGACTTTGATACGTCACGCTGCCATCAATGCCGAATACAGTCATCTTCCCCATGCCAGAGATCGAATAATTCAGAGACTGCCCATTGGAAGAAATTAAAATAGCATCCTCTTCTTTGAGGGTAGTAATACCGGTGGTTCCATCCACCTTCACAGTAGCTTTTGCAAAAAGTCCACCTCTTCCTCCATTGTCAATGGCTTGTACTCCCCATTCATATTCACCGTCCGATTCTACTTTAATCTTATAAGAACATTGAGTGAGATAACCGGAAACAGAACCGACTTTAATAAAACCGGAAGTAATATCTGCCGGTACGGTCATACAGCATTTATCACCTTCCTTCTTCTTCAAATAAACATTATACCGTAAAGCTTTCTGAGGAGTAACATCATCGGCAGCCTCTTCCCATGCCAAAGAAAGAATATCGGAACCTTCAATCAACTTTGCCCGTAAATTTTGCGGCATCCCCGGCGCTTCGTTCTTGCCGGCAACAGAAGTATTTTTCCAAAGTTGTGTATCACAACCGGAAGAACAGGCCCCATTGGACCATCCGGAAATCCATGCATCCAACAGTCCGTCATTATCAATGTCGATCAGATGTTCATTGCCATGAGTGACTCTGGGGAATGCCCATCCGTAATCGTCCTGATTGTACCATGCCATCGGCTCAAAATCAAAATCACCTTTATTGACATATAGCCACGTGCTGTGCTGATGCGTATTATTATGACCACCTACTAGCATATCGGGCAGTCCGTCATGATTCACATCGCCAAAAGAGAGCTGTCCGCCATCTATCGGCAGCAGATGTTCATTTTCTATTTTCTCAAAATTACGCTCTCCCTTGTTTTTATAGATATAGAATTGCTTTTGATTATTATTGAAATAGACTCCCGTCATAATGATATCTGCCAGACCATCGTTATTCAGATCATATACATCACATGAAGAGTTACAAGTAGTGTCAAACTTAAAATCCGATTCCTTAAATGTACCGTTCTGCTGATTCCAGTAAACGTGTACTTCCGACTCTCTTGAATAACCATATCCGGTAGACACGATATCCAACCAGCCGTCATTATCCAAATCGACAAAGCAGACACTGCCATCGGTCAAACCATGGAAAGGCTTTGTTCCCTCCAAAGGAGTTTTCTGCAGTTCGAAATACTCTCCTTTTATATTCTTAAACAGATATACCGCTCTGACCGCATCTTCATAATCTTCCCGGTTCACCCTCGTATGTTCATCAAAGCCCGTTACAAGCAAGTCCGTATAGCCATCGTTATCATAATCACCCGCAACCGCCCAATTGTGTCCTTTTCCTCCGGTCTTTCCATTAAACACCGGCATCAAACCAGATTCCGCCACCGGCATTTCCTTAAACTTGCAAGTACCATTATCCTGTACTCCCTGATTAATATACAAACGCGCCTGGATATTGGATAGGCGTGTATCCAGATCATTCCACTGATAATACCAATCGCCCAGTCCCGGAAGAAAAAGATCCAAAAGACCGTCGTTATTCATATCAAACCAAACCGGGCATGAAAAAGCAACTCCTGCAAATGGGGAGGTTAATTTACGGAAAGTACCATCCCCGTTGTTCTGGTAAAAGTTGCTCTGAATTTTCGTAGCACTACCGTGATTATTCTTATCACTATAAAACAGGTCGAGTGTCCCATTATTGTTGTAGTCCCCCCAAGCTGCATTCACATAGGTGGCATGAATAAAATTAATCGGGTCACCTCCCGTACTCGACTGTACCGGTTTATCCATATATTCAACCTGATGTTCTCAATATCTCCCGGAACCTGTGCGTGCAGCAACAAACTAAAGCAAAAACTGCTGCATGCAATAAAAAATAGTTTCTTCATAATATAATATTTAAGAGAAGGTTTTACATCTGTCTATTATAGATTTTTCAAAGGTTTCTATTACAAGTCGTTTAAAGACCATTCGTCTTTCCATTCTATCGTAATACTGTCTGCCGAATGAAATTGAACAGGTAACCAAATATATCTGGAATTGATTAAATCCAGTTTATTCCATTTGTCGAACATGGCAATGTATTTATCATTTTCGGGATCTACTGTTATGACATGCGTACTTTGTCCGCCAAACGTCCTGTCGGCATTCTCACCCACACAAGGGTTCCCCATTGCCGTCCACTCTCCCAACATAGAATCTGCTATAGCATATTCCGCTTCATTAGGATCCCAACCGCTACATCCGGACGTGATCATATAATATTTATCCTGCCTTTTAAAGATAGCCGGTGCTTCTCTGAACTTTCCGGGGAAAACCGCCTTATAAGTTTCAGTATGTTCCAGATAATCATCCGAAAGTAAATGAATATATAAAGTAGAATTACCTTTAGCAGAGTAAACATGATAAGCCTTCCCGTCCCCGTCTTTGAACAGTGTCATATCCCGGCTTTCTTCTCCATACGGACGAAGAGAGTGCAAATACTTGAAACCACCGGTCGGACTATCCGATACGGCAACACCGGTAGCTGCTTTCGAATAATTATAACTATCAATGTGCATCCACATCACAAACTTACCGGTCTTCTCATTATAAATCACTTTAGGTCGTTCTATCACCATAGAAGGATGGATATCCGATTCCGGATTGGCCATATCCGGCTTTAATGCTACCCCCTCGAACTTCCAGGAATGCAAGTCTTTGGATGAATAACAGGCTCCCCCGCCGGCCTCTGTCCGGTAACAATCCCATTCTACGCCGGGTGCATGATAGGTAGAATCATTTTTATATTCGCCATACCAATAATACGTCCCGTTATGATACAGAACCCCTCCTCCATGCGCATTAATCATGTTCTGCTCCGTATCCGTCCAGACCTCACCGGGATAAATCATTTTTGGGCCACATGAATAAAGTCCGATTGCAACTATGCTCAACAGTAAAAAATTAAATGTTTTCATTTTGTCAAATTTATATTATAATCATTTGTGTTTGTCATCCTTTGTTGTTTCTCAAATTCCTTCGGTGTCATACCAAACTGTTTTTGAAACAATTTGATAAAATAAGAGGGAGAGTTTATTCCGACGATATAACACACCTCTCCTGTGCGGTAATGCCCTTCGGCTATCAGCTCGGAAGCCTTTTTCAATCGTATCAAACGGATAAAGTCCGTAGGCGATGTTCCGGAGAGTGCCTTAATCTTACGATGCAGGCTCGACCGACTCATGTTGATAATCTCCGACAAGCGTTCCACACCGAAATTAGAATCGGTGATATTCTCTTCAATGATACCTATGATTTTATTTATCAGCTCTTCATCCGCTTTGCACAGTCCTATCGACTGCGAAGTGACATAAGGTTTCTTGATAAACGCTTCCTTCTCCCTCTTTCTGTTTTCAAGAAGTGAATTCAGTTGTGTCGTCAGATACTTAAACGAGAAAGGTTTCTCGATATACGCATCAGCCCCGGTTTCAAGTCCTCTGATCTTACTGTTCAAGTCATTCTTAGCCGTTAGCAACACTACGGGTATGTGGCAATACTCAATGTCCGTCTTTATTTTCCTACAGAGTTCAAAACCGTCCATGATAGGCATCATGATATCCGTAACGACGATATCGACATTCACCCTTTGGATAATATCAAATGCTTCTGCACCGTTAGTGGCTTTTTCCACAGAGAAGTTCAAACTCAGCTTTTCGGTCATAAACGATAGCAGTTCAAGATTATCTTCTACCACCAAAATCGTTTCCTGTTTCGATTGCTGCTCTACAAAATCGTCATTATAAATATCGATGTTGGTTTCTTGCCGGGATATATCGCCCTTTGGAATGGCTAATGTAAAAATATTCAGCCCATCGTTACTTTTATAGAGCAACACACCATGATGCAATTCGGCAAGTGACCGTGCCAATGACAATCCGATGCCGGAACTTGCATTTATATTTGCATTCTTTTTCAATTGATAGAAAGGATCGAATATTTTATCGCCCATTTCGGGAGGTACTATCTCACCATCGTTCTTTATAATCAAATAGAATTGCATATCGTCCTCTTCAAGTTCCACATCGATTGTATGTTCGGAGTAACGAATTGCATTTGAAAACAGATTGTTCAGAATTTTAATAAAAGATCCCCGGTCGATCAATGCATGAACAGGCAGCTCCGGCATATGAAGTTCTATTTTCTTATTTATAGACAATGCCATCGGAAGAAACTCCTGATATACCTCATCCACAATAGCCGATATATTCCCAACGACAAAATTCATTGTCACCTTATTGGCATCCACCTTTCTGAAATCCAGGATCTGATTAATCAAAGTAAGCAGTTCCGATATGTTCCTCTGCATGAGTTGGACATTCTTCTTTATCTCATGATCTTTAATATCCATCTCGGCCAAAGACTCGAGAGGACCGTTGATCAACGTCAGCGGCGTTCGTATCTCATGGGCTATGTTAGTAAAGAAATCGATTTTGGAGCTATACAGTTCTTTCTCCTTTTCACTCTCAAACATTCGTTGCTTTTCCAATGTCTTCTTCTTACTCACATACAAGTAATATCTGGTTGTTAACCAAACACATACAATCAGAAGGATCGCATAGCAAATGTTGGCGGTCCAGGTCTTCCACCAAGGAGGAAGGATGATAATCTCGACAGAAGCCCCCTCCTGATTCCATACTTTGTCATTATTACTTGCTTTCACAACAAACCGGTATTTTCCGGGAGCAAGATTGGCATAAGTCACACTTTGATTATCTCTTGTAAAGATCCAGTCTTTATCAAGATTCTCCATCTTATAAGCATATTGATTGGCCGCCGGGCAGGCATAGCTTAACGCAACAAATCCCAGTTCTATACTATTCTGATCGTGTTGTAGGGTTATCTGTTTAGCCTGCAGATAGCCGCTATTCGTCCCCTTATCATATAATTCACCGGATGCTTCATCGTTTTTATGCTTTATATAAGTAATATACACAGGAGGGATAAAGCTATTCTGCTCCAGTCTCTCAGGAAAGAAAGAGATCAGCCCTTCCAAAGTTCCAAAAAACAATTCACCCGTACTGCTTGCCAATGCAGATTTATAATTGAACTGGTTGCTGGGCAGACCATTATCCGTTGAATAGGTCTCAATGGTAAAATTCTGCGGATCAAACTGTACCAGCCCGCTATTAGTACCAAACCATAAATAGCCGTTTTTATCCTCAACAATCTTGTATGCAGTATCATCGGGTAACCCCTCTGCCAGTGATACGGTACGGAAATTATTCTCCTTACTGTCGTATTTACAGATACCGCCCCGGTCCGTTGCAAACCAGATATCGCCATTGCTCGTTTCCGTAATACTGCTGACGGAGTTAGAACTTATCGAATGTTTATCATTGATCTGGTTCGTGTAATGCTCTATCTGCTGAGTTTTCTGATTATACTTGAACACACCGTTTCCCATCGTCGCTATCCAGATATTGTCGTTAGCATCCTCCATAATATCATATGTATAGCACAGACCAAATTCGGGCATATTGACAAATTCCATCGTTTCCTTATTACCCTTATAAATCCCCCAGGCATTCCCTAACCAGACGTTGCCGAATTTATCTTCCCCCAAAGCATATAAACTGAATTCATTCAAGTCTAACTGTTTTCCGGAATAATGCCGGGTGTTATAGCTACCGGCAGAAACGATATCCAATCCTTTCTTAAACAATCCTACCCAGATATCTCCGTTAAGGTTGAGCAGACTCAGCGTCTGTTCCGAAGTCAAGTCTCTACCTATATCTCTTCCCAACTTTTTAAATGTCTGCTTTTCGGGCGAGAAAATATTCACTCCCGCATCTTCGGTACTTATCCATATATTTTGGTTATTATCTTCAATGATCTCTCTTATCCGTTTACTGCTGATCGTTTCTTCACGACTCAACGGTATATACCGGGTGAATTTCAGTACAGAACTGGAGAGATAATTAATACCTCCGGCATTGGTTCCTACCCAGATTCCCCCTTCCCGATCCTGATAAATCTCCCCGACCTGATTGTCCGAAAGCGAATAACTACACATAGGATCGTTGTATATTCTGAAAACCTCTCCTTTTTCTTCATCGATAATGTAGATACCATATTGCGTACCGACCCATAATTTGTTATTCAACTTCGCTATACAACGGATAATCTTATAATGCACATCCGGTGCATTTACATCGGTTACCGCGTTCTTCCTCTTATTTATTCTACGCAGTTTACCTTCATGTATACCCAAAATAAGATGCTCGCCATCGTCAGACATCGTATAAATATTCTCTCCCGCCAGTGTATTGCCATTCGTATCACCAAGGTATTGAGTAAATTCATCCGTCTGTTTATCATATAGATATACTCCTTTCCCATTTGTCCCAATCCAAACCCGGTTACTTTGATCTATGCACATACTCTGCGGATTCCCATGATCGGGAACCGTTTTCTTTCCAAATGCATAAAACTTCAGCTCTTTGCTATCCTGAATATAGCGGAATAATCCCTGATTAGGAACAACAATCCATATATTGCCATCCCGGTCCTCCCCGATATCCGAGATCCAATCGGTCATGGTAATCCCTTCCGCCGTCTGTGTATTCATATAAGTAAAAATTTCGGTTTGAGGATCTAATATAAAGACCCCTTTATCCGTACCGACCCAGAGATGTTTCTCCCTGTCTTCAAAAAGAGAGGATATGTTGTTATTCTGTTTTTGCGCTACATAATCATAGCAATCGAATATTTTGAAAGTATTCCCGTCATACCGGTTCAGCTTATTGCGGGTGCCAAACCACATAAAGCCATTGCTATCCTGAATGATCGCTTTCACATTGGATTGCGACAATCCCTTATCTCTACCGATTATGTTGAAATAATAATTATTCAACCCATATCCGGATATGTTGAACAACAACATCAAGAGGAAAACGGTAATAGTCAATTGGGGGTGTTTCATATTCTTTATAAACGAATTATTTGAGGGCAAATATAAATAAAAAGAAGAGAACGATTCTTTCAAAAAATAGCAAATTGGTAGTACGTATCACCATCATACAAGGCTTTCCAAAGCACTTCGTACAAATACAACATAAAATGAAACCTATGTAAAGAAATACACGAAGCCAACAAATAACCATCCATACCTTGTCAGTTTTTCCTTCCGGAACAACAAACAATAACCGATTAACGAACAGCCATTGTCATCATACACGGAAAATGATATTTCACCCACATAAATAAAACGTATTCCTTAATATATAAAAACACCCGGATGTTTTTCGTACACAAAAAGCAATTCTTAATTTCCAACGAATACAATCTCTAAAAGATTCGTTTCAATTAATAAAAGAAACGGGATAGATAGCAGATGCCTGTGACCAACTTATTATTTTTTGAATGATTCGTTCTATATAAAAATGGATAGAACGCGTAATTTTGGCATTGGTAATTCACTATATATAAACCGGTTCTTACATAAAATAAGAGTTCATTTCTCAGTTTTCAATAAATAAAGCAAGGAAGATATAACAGTTCAAAAATAGGATCAGATAATAAAGAATCAGGCATAAGTAGCACGCAGATGTTATAAAAATAATCCGGGATAGCTACAGGCCTAATCAAGAATAGATGTTTAATTTAAATTATTTTACAATGAAAAAAAACACATTACTCATCGGAGCGCTCGCTCTATTAGGAATGAATTCTGCATTTGCACAGGATTTAGTGATCGAAACAATGAAAGGGAATGAGAACATCGAATTGGTTACAGATGCTATATTCGATGTCGGTTATGGCAATATCGGCCAAACATCCACCTCAACAATTATTTGCTTGGGAGAAGTTGATTTTGGAGCTGATGGGAACGCTTATCAAGCTACCGGAGTTGAATTCGCACAAGGATGGGGAGATTTCGGAGTAGAAAGATATGTAGTCCTTCACGCCGGAAATACGTTTGAAGAATCCGTAACTTTCACAGAAATGACGGTAGACAGAACATTCGGCTATCACTGCTTTGAAACATTTGCATGGAATATGAAAGAAGGTGAAGAATTCGAACGTCCTACCGGTAAACAAAAAGTTTGGTTAACTTTCCGTGAAGGAAATGGAAATTTACGTTCTGTCATCTTCTATAAAAATACGATTGCAGAAGAGGGTATGCAACCATGGATCAATGAATCACCGGAATATGCAGATAAAGCAAATATCATATATGGCGATATCTTCCGAGTAGCAGTCGATGTAGATCCGGAAAACCCAGATGATCCTTTCAAAGATTGTAAGTATAATGAAGAAACAGAATGTTGGGGAGGTGTAGTTAAGGATTTCATTGTCAAATCCGCAGAACCGATTGATTTCGGTGAAGGAGAATTCCAACAATTAGTTGCCTACATTGGTCATGATGGTGAAAGATATAAAGAATATATGGAATTCTACATTGACGAAGTAAAACCGGAAAATATGATTGCAAGAACTTGGACAGGTATCAATTTGCAAAAATGGAACGATTTTACCCCAGTTGCTACCAAACTAAAAGAAGTAAAAGGTTCTCACTATCTGTTTGTGAAATGGGGAGATGCAACCAACCTTCACAGAATCGATCTATTGAAAGAAAATCTTTGGTTTGAGAATCCGGATTGCGGTGTTGTTTATGAGGATATAGCACCGTCTGAAAATGCTGTAGTATTTGTTACCAAAGGTGCAGGTGACGAAGGTGGCGATTGGAGCCAAGGCGATATGGAATGGGAAGTTATAGTTAAAGGCGGCGATGGTGCCCGTGGTGAAGGCTCAAATATCGGTTATACATCCAATGGTGTTGTTGTGGCCTATTATGACATCGATTTCAAAGACGGTGATTACAAGAGAGTTCTTATCAATCATTCCTGTGATAAAAATTATATAGGTACCATTGAAGAAGCTAATTTCTCATTGTATATCGACTTGGATAATATAAATTGGAACAGTGGTAGTACTCCGGAAGATGTACAAAATGCACTTGCAGGACACGAACCGATCGCTGTGGTCAGAGCTCAGGGTACCGGTAAATGGGATACCAAAATGACAACTGCAGCAGCATTGAAAGAAGTGAAAGGAGAACACACCATATATGTTGTTTACAATTTACCAAGTAGTGTAGGTGCTAATATCTATGGTCTCTATTTAGATCCTGATGCCGGTACTGGAACGGGGCTCAAACCGACTGCTACAATCGAGGGCCTAAACGTATATTCCGTAAACAGTGAAATTATTGTAAATGCTACTGAACCGGTAAGTGTTGTTATCTATACAATAAGCGGCATGCCGGTTGCAAACAAAATATTACCGGCTGGCAATACTACCATCAGCAACTTGCCCGAAGGTATGTATCTATTGAAAGCGACTAATCAGAATGGCGCTGTAAGTATCAGCAAGTTAATGGTAAAATAAGAATCATTATAACTTCTAATTACATAAGGGTACCACATTTCCGGGTACCCTTATTTTTATCCCTCATCTCTAACAACATGAAAACAATGCATATACAAAGACTTTCAATCGTAGGACTTTTCTGCATCATGGGTATCTTTCTTTCGCACGCTCAAGAATGGAAAATGAAGCAAGCCCCTATGATGACTCCATGGAGTGAAACAATAGACGTGAACAACGTGTTACCCGAATATCCGAGACCACAAATGGTAAGAAAAGAATGGCTCAACTTAAATGGCATCTGGGATTTGCGAAAAGGCATAAAAGGCGAAGCATACGATCCGGAGAATTTCACTTTTACACAAAAGATATTAGTTCCTTTCCCCATAGAATCCGCCCTCTCCGGAATCATGGAAGAGAGCGACAGCCAATGCTATTGGTATAAACGTTCAATAAGTATCCCCGAAACGATGAAAGGGAAAAATATTCTGCTTCATTTTGATGCCGTAGATTGGGAAACCGTTGTTTATGTAAACGGCATAAAAGTAGGCGAACATACCGGTGGATACGACCCGTTCTACTTTGACATAACCTCCGCTTTAAAAGAGCAGGAAGAACAGGAAGAAAAGAAGCGATTGGAGAAACAGCGTCAGCGTGAAAAAGCCTATCGAGAGAAGCGAAAGGCAAAAAAACTTGCTGAAAACGGTGGCGAAATCGTCAAAACAAAGGTATGTCCTCATTGTGGGAAAGAGTTTACCCCTACAAGCAACCGACAGATTTTCTGTTCAAAGGATTGCTGCTATCAGGCAAGGCAGGATAAGACAAAAGCCGATAGAGAAGCGGAAAAAGGAAGTCATTATTATCGTCAGCGTGTATGTGCTGTGTGTGGCAGTACTTACTGGCCTACACACAGTCAGCAGAAATTCTGTTCCGAGGAATGTAAAAAGGTAAATCACAATAAGAAAACCTTGGAGTTTTACTACAAGAAGCAAAAGGAGAAAGAACTATGCAAAGATTTATTACAGACGAAAGAACAGGTATCCGATACGAACTCATCGGAGATTACTATTATCCCTGCCTGACAGTAGAGAAAAGTCCTCCCCTTTCAAAATATGGTCGATTGCGGCAACGATATTTGAGGGAACATAAGCGTGTGCTATATTTTAATCTGCTGACAAGCGGAAAGTTATATGAACACCTTGCCGAAATTGATACTTCGGCTCGTGATATGGCGGAATATCTGATAAAGGAAATGGCAAAGAAGCAGGGTGTAACGGAAGAACTGAAAGCAACGGATATGATGAGATGGATAGGATTGATGAATAACATTCGAACCTGTGCCGATGAGATTGTATTGAATGATATTGTGTATTCCTAACGGATACCAACCGAAGAAGAACTGCTGTCAAACCGATGGCAGTTTTTCTTTTTCGGCAAGTATTCAAGAAGTCATTAAGTTGCGAGTATAATCGAAGTGGTAGAAAAGTTACCTATTATATCGGTTGTAACTTTTTTATGAACTCTATTGACAAGAAAACTTGGTATGTGTATAATTAAAATATGCAAAGAAAACTTGGCATGGAGGTGTTTTTATGAAAAAGGACGAAATCTTAAATGCAAGCAGAAAAGAACATCGCAATAAGGACTTGGCTGAAATGGAAGTGGTATATCAAGCCGGAAGTCACGCAAGCAGAGTTGGTGCTTTAGTGTGTTGTTTGCTTTCGCTGTTATCTTCTGTGCTTGCTCATACTATGATTTACAGTCCGTGGGTTATATACTTCAGCATTATTGCAACACAATGGTTAGTTCGTTTTATCAAAATGAAGCGAAAGAGCGATTTGGTCTTGACTGTTCTGTTTTTTGTGCTTTCCATTTTGGCGTTTATTGGATTTGTTAGCCATCTTTTAGAGGTGAGAATATGAAAGAACAATTACAACTGAAAAATCACTTAAAGGAAGTTCGCACAGAAGCAAATCTTTCTCAAGCTCAGCTTGCAGAAATGGTAGGGGTATCAAGAAATACCATTAGTTCTATTGAAACAGGACAGTTTAATCCAACTGCAAAATTGGCTCTAATTCTTTGTATTGCATTGGACAAAAAATTTGAGGAACTATTCTATTTTTAGGAGGTCATTATGGAAAATATTATAATGTTGATTTTGGGAGTGTTCATATCTGTTGTGGGAATTGTAAATATCAAAGGCAATATCAGCACAATTCACTCTTATAACAGGCGAAAAGTAAAGGAAGAAGATATACCAAAGTATGGAAAAACAGTCGGCACAGGAACGCTGATTATAGGAATATCTCTTGTATTAGGTTTTATTGTTTCGTTTTGGAGTGAAATAATTATAGATTATATCATTCTTCCAGCAGTTATTGTCGGATTAGGCTTTATATTGTATGGACAGTTCAAATACAATAAAGGAATTTTTTGAGAATCAGGGAGGTATAAAGATGGAATTGAACACAATATCAGGTCTGGCGATAGCGGGAGTTATCTGCTCCGTTGTCCTCTCGATGGGGGTACCGATTGCTTTGTTCATTGCAGGAAGGGTGAAGCTTAAGGCAAGGATTTCCTCGTTCTTTATCGGAGCAGGAACCTATCTGCTGTTTGCCATGCTGTTGGAGCAGCTGCTGCATGTTCTTGTCATTCAGTTCTGCGGACTGAACGCACAGAGCAGGCCATGGCTTTACTATGTGTACGCGGCTTTGGCTGCAGCGGTTTTTGAAGAGACCGGAAGACTGATTGCCATGAAGTTCTGGATGAAGAAATGGCTGGATTTTCCAAATGCACTGATGTATGGAATCGGGCATGGCGGTGTGGAGGCCATTCTGCTCGGAGGACTTTCCGGAATCAGCAATCTTGTGTCCATGCTGATGATCAACAGCGGAGCCATGCAGAATACGCTGGCGGCACTTCCTGCTGAGTCTGCAAACCAGACCGTGTCACAGCTGTCGGCCCTATGGACAACACCGGCACCACTCTTTTTTGTAAGCGGAATCGAAAGAATCAGTGCCATCATTCTGCATATCGGGTTGTCACTGCTGATCTATCGGGCAGTAAAGGCAGGCAAATGCAGGACAGCGGCTTTTACAGCGGTTCTTGCATATGGGATTCATTTTATCGTGGACTTCTTTGCCGTGGCAGGTCCGGCGTTTCTTCCCATCTATGTGATTGAAATTGGTGTCTTTGTGATGGCAGCCGGAACTCTTGTTATGGCGTTGAAGATGGGGAATGATGGAAGAACTGTAAATTCAAGTTTGCAGAACTAATAGAGAAGTAACATATAAAACAATAAATATGGTCAAAAAATCATCGACATCCGACCTACAGCACGTTATAATATAGTAAATCTAATAAGAAAACCAAGTGATCATTGTTACGAAGCTGAATCGTAATGGTGGCCAACTGAGTGAACTCGATGGAACGGAATGGTTATATCCTCCGGGTGCTCCGAGCACCGGACGAGCACCGAAAGGTGCTTTACAGAGATGAAAACAGGTTTTCTTATTTTGACAGGGAGTAACAGAATAGTTAGGAAAACAAAGGATTTCCTTGACTTAGGTTGACTAATCATTGTATGTATTTACAGTGGTATCTCGAGCTCCTAAGCGCTAGT
>ENA-OPYE01001060-OPYE01001060.1-human-gut-metagenome-genome-assembly--contig:-NODE-1060-length-16619-cov-41.588747_pt1 | contig 16619 bp, 10 predicted proteins | sample MGYA00241063_ERZ501442 | MGnify/ENA primary metagenome ERZ501442 (study PRJEB25962, sample SAMEA1967055) | human gut metagenome | biome: human gut; feature: human-associated habitat; material: faeces... | reverse complement strand
TACCGTAGTCCATTTCCAACCGACAAACAAGTTGTCCTTGTCCGTGGCGAGGTACTTGTCCATGGGAGACATCACGTCGTAGGTGTACTTGAAGGCGATGTAGTGCTTCGGGAACTCCCACAATACGTATTCTCGTTTGTTGAAGGAATAGGCCACCTGCCCGGAGTAGAACCATTTCTTGTCCTTGGTTCCGTAGGCACCGTAACCGCTTAGGCTCCAATGCGGGTCGAGGTTACCGGTCGTCATGCCGCTCAGACGGAAGCGCGTGCCGTTGACGTAGTTGCTGGTTATCATTGTATTGATAGGGCCGAAGTCGAACTTGCTGGGATGGTTCTTGCTGCCCGTCTCCACGAAGTTCTCAATCAAGGCTTTCGCCCCGAAGATGACGTACTTGAAGCCGGGAATCTGTTCGATGCGGTTCATGAATACGTCCATCGTGCTCTCCTTCTTGGTGAGGGGCACTTGGCGCACTTTCGCCCAATACTCGTCGCTCTTGGCAAGCATGTTCGCCTCCTTGATGACATTTCCTTTCAGGCGGAAGAGGCGGGGTTCTATCTCCGTGAACTGATAGTCGCTGTATTTGGTGGTCCGTTGCACTTCCAGGCCTTGGATGCCTTTCACAAAGTGCAGTTCCACGGTCATGTCGTCATCGGTCAGCACCCAGTTTCCGTCGGGCAGTTGTTCGAACTGCTGCACGATGTCGAGGTTTTCCACGAAGTTGACACCCGTCTTCTTGGGCAGGTTCATGGTACATTTCTTCACGGCATAGGTGGAGTCCTTCACCACGTAGAGGTGCCCCGTGAAACCGAAGTCCTGTGGGTTCTGGGGAACGAAGGTGAGGTGCACGCACTCCTGCCTATCCACCATGAGCGTGTCCATCAAGTAGTATTTGTAGAAGCTGATGGCTCCGCGGCCGATGGGGCTGACGAAGCGGCGTTGCAGCAGGCGGATGTCGTCGTCATAGATGTTGATGTCGGAAAATACGTCCGTAAGGATGGTCCCCAGCATGTCTCCGGTGTTGAAGAACTCTTCGATACCGGTGGAGTTCATACCTTCGATGATGGTCTTTTCGCTTTTGGGGCTTTTACGGAAAATGGTCTTGCTGGCCGTCTCCTTGATGGAGATGGGTAGAATCATTTTGTTGGTCTTGGGTGATACCTCCACCTGGTCTTTGAAGAAGGAGAATTTCTTGTAGATGCCTTTTTCCATTTTGTCAGGGGTGACGTCGTTGAGCGACATCTTCATCTTTTCGTACTTCTGGTACTGGTAGTAGTCGTTCTCTTCCAGTTTCAGCGCCTTCTTGTTCTCGATGACCTTCTTCATGAACTCCACGGCGGGGTTGTTCTTGCGGGAATATTTCTCCTTTTGGGGCTTCACCACGACCTCGGAGAGCATGATGTCATCCGATTGCAGTTTGACGTTCAGCACCCGGGTGCCGGGTTTCAGTTTTACTTTCTTGGTGATATAGCCTACGGCGGAGAACGTCAGCTCATCCCAGCCTTTGCGGGTTTCCACCTGGTATTCACCGTTTGCGTTGGAGATGCCGCCTACACCTTTCCCTTCATACTGTACGGTGATGTACATCAGCGGTTCGTTCGTGAGGGAGTCTGTGATGACACCCTTTATCTGGGCGGATGCGCTGATGGAGACGAACAGTGACAGCAGGAAAAGGGCGTAAATTGTATATCTTTGCTTCATAAGTTACAGATAATTCGGGCGCAAAGTTAACAAATTAAGGTTAATCAAGAAGCAAATATAGACTAAAGAAACGGGAGATATGGTTAAATGAACGTGAAAGTCGTATGTCTTGTTTACCGGATACAGATAAAAAACGTACAGAAGCCTTATAGAAAAGTTGCCGGATATAAAGGATAAAGTTGCACAACGTATGGATAAAGTTCTATCCCAAGCCTTGGGATAGAAAGACCCAAGCTTGGGATAAGCGTCCGTAGGTTTGGGATAGACGTTTGCAAGCTTGGGATAGAGTTTATGGAGGATTATGAATTTTTGCCGTTCAGTAGTGTCTGTACGATGCGTTCCGCCGTTCGTCCGTCCCAGCGGTCGGGCAGGGTGGTGTGCTTCCATTCTCCGTGCAGCAGCTTGTCGAGCGAGGCGGAGAGAGCGAAGGAATTTTCGCCTACCAGCTCGTTGGTACCGATGCGCCAGGTTTCGGGATGCTCGGCATAGGTATTGAGGGTGATGCAGGGGACGTCGAGGAAGGTAGCTTCTTCGGCGATGTTTCCCGAGTCGGTGACGATGCCCCGTGCCTGGTTGATGAGGAATCCGAAGTGCAGGTAACTCTGCGGAGGCAGGATGTGCAGGTTGGGAGCATTCACTTCCAGCGACTTCACCGCCTTTTGCACGTAGGGGTGTAGCGGGGCGACGATAGGCATGCCGCCGGCCTTCTCGATGACGGTCTGGAGCAGGGAGTGCAGTACGGCTTTCTTCTCCAGCAGGTCGCGGCGGTTGAGGGTGAGCAGCAGGTAGTTCCCTTTCCGCAGGCCGAGGCTGGAGAACCACATGGGCTGCACCAGGCGGTGGCGGTTGAAACGGATGGTGTCAATCAGTATGTTGCCCACGTAGTGGATATATTCGGGTATCATGCCCTCCTGGTTGAGGTTGCGGTTGGCCACCATGCCGGCGGTGAAGAGATAGTCGGAAATGGCGTCCACGATGGTGCGGTTCACCTCGCGGGGCATGTTCATGTCGAAAGAGCGTGTGCCGGCTATGACGTGCGCCACCTTCAGTCCGCGCTTCTTGGCGACGATGGAGCAGCTCATAGTGGCGGTCATGTCATCTACCACCAGTACGACTTGTGCCGGATGCCCGTCCAACTCCCGCTCGAAGGCGAGCATGATGGAGGCTGCCACCTGCGAGTGGTTGTGTCCGGTGACACCGAGGTAGGCATCCGGTTTCCTCATGGAAAGGTCGGAGAAGAGCGAGGCATCCAGGCTGGTGTCATCCTGCGGACCGGTGTAGACGATGCGGTAGGAGATGTTCTTTCCTGCCTCTCTGGCGGCGTCGATGGCGCGGCAGATGGGGGCTATTTTCATGAAGTTGGGGCGTGCGCCCGATACGATTGTTATTCTCATTGTCGTAGTTGGTGAAAAATGATACGACAAAAATACGTTTTCTTAGGGAAATTATTTGTTACTTTGCCTATTATTTTGAGTACTTCTTGAAAATAGCAGTGTTTTAATTATTCATTCTTAATTTCAGTATGACAATGCCAACATTTGTTCAGATACTCGATTTCATTGGCACATTTGCCTTTGCCATCAGTGGCATACGCCTGGCCTCGGCCAAGCGGTTCGACTGGTTTGGAGCGTATGTGGTGGGTTTTGTGACGGCCATTGGCGGCGGTACGATACGCGACCTGTTGCTGGACGTCACCCCGGGCTGGATGACGGATCCCATTTACTTGATTTGTACCGGACTGGCCTTGTTGTGGGTCATCCTCTTCGGTAAACATCTCATCCATCTGCACAATACGTTCTTCATATTCGACAGTATCGGCCTGGCACTGTTCACGGTGGTCGGCGTGGGCAAGAGCATCGCGCTGGGCTATCCCTTCTGGGTGGCCATCATTATGGGCAGCATCACCGGGGCTGCGGGAGGTGTGATACGTGACGTATTCATTAACGAAATTCCGCTGATATTCCGGAAGGAGATTTATGCGATGGCTTGTGTGGTGGGAGGAACCTTCTACTGGATGTGCCATCTTCTGGGGATGGAGTCTTTCGTGTGTCAGATTGTGGGCGGTGTGACGGTGTTCGTTACCCGCATACTGGCGGTGAAGTATAGGATTTGCCTGCCTATCCTTTCGGGCAATGAAGAGGAGCAGGAAGGGTAGTCCGTTATCCGTTGCCTGAGAATCTCAGGGATTTTCCGGTGAAATTCCGGGCAATGTGCAAAAGAACTTCAGGTGTTAAAAATAAGATTCCCCGGCATTTGCAACCGAAATGTCGGGGAATCTTTCATATTCCTCGTTCCCCTGATAAGGGGGAAGGAGGATGGGATTGCTAAAGGGATAAAACAAGGTTAGAACAATGCATCCTTCGTGTTGAAAAGTTTGCGTTCGTTCAGTTTCACTACCTTGCCGAATTTTTCCAGTCGCTTCAGGTCAATGTTCTTTGGGTTGCCCATGATGGAAATGCAGTAAGGTTTGTCTTTGATGTTCTCTTCGTAGAATTTCACGATGTCGTCAAAGGTCAGTGCATCTACTTTCGGCAGGTTTTCCTTTGCTGGGTCGTCTGTGTAGCCTCTGTAGCCCAAGTCTACCAGTTCCATGGCTTTGTTGCGGAAGCTGGGGTGACTGGTCAGCATGGCTTGGCGGAGGTAGCTCTTGATGTTGTCGATACGTTCCGGATTTTTCGGCATGTCGTTGACGAGACCCATCAGTACGTCCAATGCATCGTTTGCCTTGTCGTTCTGGGTACCGATGTAGCCGCGCAGATAGCTTGCTTTTCCGGCTATGCCTTGCGTGCCGACGAATGCGTAGGCTGTATAGGCCATGGAGCGTTTTTCGCGGATTTCGTTCAGAACGATGCCGGTGAAGTCAAGACCGAAGTATTGGTTGAATGCGCTACGCAGCACGTCGTCCTTTTTGTCAGCCTTCTGCATCGGGATGTAGAGGTGGATTTGGGCTTGTTCTGCATCGTTGTTAGGCAGGAAGTAGACGGTGTTTTCGGTCACCGGCATCATGTCCTTTGCCTGTGGGGAGTTGGACGGGCGTTCGTTGGCCACCAATGGGAGGTTCTTGCTCAGGATATCGTATACTTGGTCGAAGGGGAGTGTTCCGGTGAAGAACACTTTTGCCTCGTAGTTGGAGGCGCGGTTGATGTCGCCCGTCAGTTCTGAAATCTGTAATTCGTAAATCTCCTTGTCGGTCAGTTCCTTGATGTAGTCTGATTTCTCTCCGTAGAGCATGTACTGCCGCAGTGCTTCGTTCAGGATGCTGACGTTGTCTTTGCGCTGCTGGCGCATACCCATTGCCGAACCTTTCAGACGTGCCAGTTGCTTTTCGTCCAGTTTTGGCATCAAAATCTGGCGTGAAAGTAGCTGGCAGGCTTGCGGCAGGGTGGCTTCGTAGCCCTCCATGATGATGTAGAGGTTGTCATCATCGGCTGTCACGTGGCAGGTTGCGTTCAGCTTGCTGAGTTCTTCTTTCAACTCTTGCGGTTCGTAGGCCCCCATGATGCCTGCGTTGTTCATCAACTGGGCGGCATAGCCAAGTTTTGGGAATTCGCGTTCACCGGCTCCGTATTGTACAACCAACTGGAATACGTTATTCTCCTTGTTGGGTGTGTAGTACATCTTTGAACGGTCGTTCAGTTGCTTGATTTGCACTTCGCCGTAGTCTGCGAATTTCTCCTCCATCTGTCCGATGGGCAGGTTTTTGAATTGTGTTGCATAGAGCGATTCTTTTCCTATCGGAGGTTCTACGGGTTTGTAACCCGGCTTCTCAATCTTGGCGTTCTTGTCAGGCTTTCCTTTTTCGATATATAGGGCCAGGTAATTGTCTGACAGATATTTCTTGGCTACTCGCTTGATGTCGTCAGTGGTGATGGCCATAATCTTGTCCTTGTAATTGAGTATGTCGCCCAAGTCCTGCTCGTTGTAGAAGGCGTTCATCAGTATCATGGCCTTGTCCTCGTTCGACTCCATTTCCAGGTCGAACTGGCGGCATTTCTCGGCTTTGATGGCATCAATTTTCCAGTCCTCGAATTCTCCGTTGGCGATTTGCTGGATGGCTTTCAAGGCTTTCTTTTCGGCGCTCTTGGTCGACTCGAAACGGCGCTGGTTTTCGTCGTAGAGGGGAATGGCCGCTACGATGGCGCGTCCTTGTTCGCGGAAAGTACGGGTGTAGGCTCCGGCGCTGGTCAGTTCACCGTCCAGTACCAGCTTGTCCATAGTTCCGGTCTGACTGTTGTTGTTCAGCAGTGCCAGGGCGATGTCCAGAGCGTCTTCGTCGGGATGTCCGGCAGGTACTCCATTGAATACCATTGCCACTTGCGGGTAGAATCCTACTTTAGCCGAATACTGTTTGCGGCCCTTTATTTCGAGGTTCTGGTAGACCTTGCGCTCGGGTGAGGGTTTAGCAGCCAGACGTCCAAAGGCGGCATTGATGCGTCCGCTGATTTGTTGGGCTTTGATGTTTCCTACGAGTACCAGTACCATGTTTTCGGGGACATACCATTGTTCGTAAAATTCAATCAGCTTGCTCAGGCGGGGATTCTTCAGATGTTCGGGCAGGCCGATGATGGAACGGGAGTAAGGATGTCCCTCAAAAGCTTTCTCCATCACGAACTGGTTCTGTGCACGTCCCTGGTCATCTTGTGAACGGTTATATTCTTCGTACACGTTTTCTAGCTCCGACTGGAAGGAACGGAATACGGGATGCAGGAAACGTTGTGAGGAGATTTCCAGCCATTTGTTTATCTGATAGGCAGGGAAGGAGCTGTGATAGAAGGTCCAGTCATAGTAGGTGCCTGCATTCACCCCTTTGGCACCCATGCTTTCCATCAGGTTGGAGTATTCGTTGGGAAGTCCCAATTTTCCAGCTTTGACGGTCAGCTCATTGATTTCCTTGCTGATGGCTTCTTTTTTTGCCGGGTCGGCTTCTTCGGCCATCTGGTCGTACTTGGCGATGATTTCCTTGTAGATCGGTTCTTCTTCCGTCCAGTTCAGCGCGCCTATCTTGTCTGTTCCTTTAAACATGACGTGCTCCAGGTAGTGTGCAAGTCCCGTGTACTCTTCGGGGTCGTTGATGGAACCGGCACGTACGCCTACCAGTCCGAACACGTCCGATTTGGATTCATCTTCCCATATATATACGGAAAGACCGTTCTTCAGCTTGAACGCCTTCAGTCCTTGTCCGAAGGAGGGCAGGGAAATGATAAGGGTAGTCAGCAGAAGAAGTGACTTAAATTGAAATGATTTCATAAAATAAAGTGTTTTTATGTAATAAAAGTGTTTTCCTATATGTAGGCAAAGCTATAAAAAAATCACGTAACATTTACGAAATCTTCGGAAAAATGATAGTTTTCAGTATATAATATCACCCGTAAACTATCAGAGAGGGGGGTGTAAACTGTCAAATGATAGTTTTCACCCCTAATAAAAACCGTATTCCGTCCCCCGGGGCTTCAAATCTTCCTTATACTTGCAATCGTAAAACCTAAACCATTATTAACTATTTAAAAATTGAGCAAAGTATGAATACTTACAGTTTTAGAAAAGATTTGCTTGCAGTGCAAGAAGAACTGCTTCGCTTTGCATACAAGTTGACAGCCGACCGGGAAGAAGCGAATGATTTGTTGCAAGAGACATCTCTCAAGGCTTTGGATAACGAAGACAAATTTGAACCCGACACCAATTTCAGAGGTTGGATGTATACCATTATGCGCAACATCTTTATCAATAATTACCGGAAAATAGTTCGCGAACAGACTTTTGTGGACCAGACGGACAATCAGTATCACCTCAGCATGCCCCAGGACTCTGGTTTTGCCAGTACCGAGGGTGCCTACGACCTGAAAGAAATGCATCGCATCGTCAATGCCCTTCCACGCGACTATAAAGTCCCTTTCTCCATGCATGTGTCCGGTTTCAAGTACCGCGAGATTGCCGAACGCCTCGGCCTTCCGCTCGGAACGGTGAAAAGCCGCATCTTCTTTACGCGCCAGAAGTTGCAGGATGAACTGAAAGATTTCATCTGATAATAATTTGATAGTAGCAATATGATATATAACATATTGCTTATGATGAATTTTTAAGGATTATTCTTGACTATATGTCAGAATAATCCTTTATATTTGTATATGTTAAGTTAACCGAAGGAAAATCTCTTATTATTGACTATGATGAAAAAGGAAATTAAATTCAGTCTTGTTTACCGGGACATGTGGCAGTCGTCCGGTAAGTATCAACCCCGGGTAGACCAGTTGGTACGTATTGCTCCGTTGATAGTTGAAATGGGTTGTTTTGCACGCGTTGAAACAAACGGAGGAGCTTTTGAGCAGGTAAACCTTCTGTATGGTGAAAATCCCAACAAGGCTGTACGCGCCTTTACCGCACCTTTTAGGGAAGCAGGCATACAGACGCATATGCTTGACCGCGGGCTAAATGCACTGCGCATGTATCCCGTTCCGGCAGATGTGCGCCGGCTGATGTACAAGGTGAAGCATGCCCAGGGTGTGGACATTACCCGTATCTTCTGCGGATTGAACGAGACGCGGAATATAATTCCTTCTATCAAATATGCTCTGGAAGCGGGCATGATACCGCAGGCTACGCTCTGCATCACGTATTCTCCCGTCCATACGGTGGAATACTATGCCAGTATTGCCGACCGGTTGATTGAAGCCGGGGCACCTGAAATCTGCTTGAAGGATATGGCGGGCATCGGACGTCCGGGTATGCTAGGACAGCTTGTCAGAACCATTAAGGAGAAGCACCCCGATGTGCTGATACAATACCACGGGCATAGCGGTCCCGGACTTTCCATGGCTTCCATTCTCGAAGTCTGTGAGAACGGTGCCGACATCATCGATGTGGCGATGGAACCCATGTCGTGGGGCAAGGTTCATCCGGACATCATCTCCGTGCAGGCCATGCTGAAAGACCTGGGTTTCCAAGTGCCCGACATAAACATGAAAGCCTACATGAAAGCCCGTGCCATGACGCAGGAGTTCATTGACGAGTTCTTGGGTTATTTCATGGACCCCACCAATAAACATATGTCCTCACTCTTGCTGAAGTGCGGTTTGCCGGGTGGCATGATGGGCTCCATGATGGCCGACTTGAAGGGAGTGCATTCCGGCATCAACATGATACTGCGCGGTAAGAACGAGCCGGAACTCAGTCTGGACGACCTGCTCGTCATGCTGTTCGACGAAGTGGAATATGTATGGCCCAAGCTGGGTTATCCTCCTTTGGTGACTCCTTTCAGCCAGTATGTGAAGAATGTGGCTTTGATGAACCTCATGCAGCAGGTAAAGGGAGAGGAGCGTTGGACGATGATAGACAACCATACGTGGGACATGATTCTGGGCAAGAGTGGACGCCTCCCCGGTACTTTAGCGCCCGAGATAGTGGAACTGGCTAAGTCCAAAGGCTTTGAGTTCGTGGATACGGACCCGCAGCTGAACTACCCGGATGCTCTGGATACATACCGGAAAGAGATGGACGAAAACGGTTGGGAATATGGCGATGATGACGAGGAACTCTTCGAGCTTGCCATGCACGACCGGCAGTATCGCGACTATAAATCCGGCGTTGCCAAGAAACGTTTTGAGGATGACCTGCAGCGTGCCAAGGATGCGGCGATGGCCAAAAACGGATACTCGGAAGAAGAAATCAAGAAGCTGAAGCGTGCCAAGGCAGACCCGATAATCGCGCCTTCCAAGGGGCAAGTGCTTTGGGAGGTTTCCGTCGAAGGTCCTTCTTCTGCTCCTTTCATCGGACGCAAGTACCAGCATGATGAGGTGTTCTGCTACATCTCTACGCCGTGGGGCGAATACGAGAAGATATGGACCGGATTTACCGGACGTGTGGTGGAAGTCTGTGCCAAGCAAGGGGATGTGGTCAATAAAGGGGATGTGATTGCTTATATCCAGCGAAGTGATATTTTTGCATAAAGTGGAGGATGACTGTTTTTCAGTCATCCTTTATCATCCAGCCATTTCTTGATGGTTTCCTTCAGCACTTCTTGAGTGAAGGGTTTGGTAAGGAAGTCGTTGCAACCTGCTTCCAGGGCAGCTTGCTTGTCGTGCTCGTAGGCATAGGCTGTAAGGGCGATGATGGGGACGTCCGGTACCAGTTCACGGATGATGCGAGTGGCGTCGATTCCGCCAAGGTTGGGCATTTTCATGTCCATCAAGATGAGGTCGGGGTGGACTTCCTCGAACATCGTTACGGCTTCCATGCCGTCTTTGGCATGTTTCAGCCGATAGAGTCGGCCTAAAATGGCGTTAATTAGGATGAAGTTGCTTTCTGTATCTTCGGCAATCAGGATGGTCTTGGAAGGAGGGGTAGGGAGTGCTCCGACCTCTTCATTCTTCGGGGAATCTCCGGGGGCTGCATTTTTGCCCCTCTGCTCTGTGGAGTGTGTCTCTGCTGTCGTTTCCTGGTTGTCCTCTTCTTTCTTTTCCGCCTCTGTTTTGCTGGTGGATTCCAGCGGGAGAACAAAAGTAAATGTGGTGCCTTTACCCACCTCTGAAGTGACGGATATGTTGCCACCCAGACGTTCGATGATGGTTTTGCAGATAGAAAGTCCCAATCCGGTGCCCTGGGCAAAGTTGTTCACCTTGACGAAACGTTCGAATACCCGGTCCACCTTGTCCGGTGCAATGCCCATACCCGTATCGGTGACGTGGAATGCTACATACTTGCCTTCCCGGCGATACCCGTAACTGATGTGCCCGGTGGTGGTGAACTTGAAGGCATTGCCTATCAGATTGGAAATGACCTGGAAAATCCGGTTCTTGTCTCCGTCAATCACGATATTCTCGTCAGAGGGTTCGTATATCAGTTCCACTCCTTCGGGACAGCGGAAAATATGTGCGTCGTGTATCTCCTTGCAGAGTGGATGGAGGCGTACGGGCGTGATGGTGAACTCCACGATGCCCGATTCTATTTTTGATAAGTCGAGGATTTCGTTAATGAGCTGGAGCAGGCGTTCGTTGTTCGATTCCACTATTTCGTAATAGCCTAGCCGTTCTTCCTCGTCGGTACTTTCGGCAATAATTCGTGAGAAGCCTACAATGGCATTGAGCGGTGTGCGTATCTCGTGGCTCATGTTGGCGAGAAAGGCAGATTTGAGCCGGTCGGAGGTCTCGGCTTTCTCCTTGGCTACGAGCAGTTCCCGTTTCATCTGTTCCATTTCCGTGATGTCCCATTCGATGTTCAGCAGGATGGGGGAGAAGTCGTTGCTTTCAATCTTCATCTTCCGTTTGTCCAGATAGATGGGATTTCCGTTTCCGTCGCGTTCTTCCGCAATCCAGTGCATCTCTTTGCCGGTTCTGGCTATTTCGATGTCTTGCGCCCTCTTTTCCTGAGCAGTCTCCAGAGGATAAAAATCGAAGTCGTCCTTTCCCAATGCCTCTTGTATGGGGATTTCGCGGTTATACGATTCGCGGTTGCGGTAGAGGTACTTGAAGTTGTTGTTGATGTCCTTCACAACAATGCCTGCCGGGAGGTTTTCGATGATTTTGTCCAAAATCTGGTTGAACTGTTTGATTTGCTGCTCATGCCGGATGCGTGTCGATACGTCTCTTCCGAATGTCCAGATGGTTCCTTCCCCTTTGTCGCTTGTCACCCAATAAGCGTTTCCTTCAATGGCGAGTACTTCCGGACGCTTGGGCAGCGGATGGTAGACGATGTATCCGTGGTTCGTCTCTCCACGTTTGACACGGTTGGCAAACTCTTTCCAGGATGTTTCATCCCTGCCGTATGAGGGCAGGTCGTATATCTTCATCCGGGTGATGTCTTGGCCATTACCGATGCCATGCCGTTCCTTGAAGCAACGGTTGCAGAATATCAGCGTGCCGTCTTCGTGTGCCGAATAAATGTCCTCGGTGGAGTTGTTGATGGCATGTGTCAGCAGATTGATGTCGTTGCGCCGTTTCTGTATGTCGGTAATGTTCTGTATGTATCCTTCTATAGTGACATTCCCGTCTTTCTGCCGTTCGCGGGCAAACGCTTTGAGGCGGATATAGAAAATGTTTCCTTTGAGGAAGATGCGGTAGTCCACGCTGTTTTCCATCTTGCCTTTCAGATTCTCTTTCATCCAGCCGGTAAAGCTTTTCCGGTCTTCAGGAAGGATAAGTTCCAGATAATTGTCCATATTGATGTGCTGCACCTCTTCCGAACACATGATACCCGTATGGCCTGCATAACAGAATATGCGGGTCTGGGTATCGTATTGCCAGTTTCCGATGAGGGCGGCCTTTTGTATTTCGTTGAGCTCGTGGTTTTTCTTTTCGAGTTCCAGTTTGCGCTGGCTGCGTTCTGTGATGTCGCGGTACTGGCAGAGGACCATGCCGTCGTACGGGTACATGATGCATTTAAAGTAATAGGTAGTGTGACCCAGTGTCATTTCGTAATTATGGACTGAACGTACCTTTTGCGTCAGTACCTTCTTGAACTCCGGATATACTTGGTAGTAAGTGGACGGCGGTATCAGTTGGAACAGATTCTTGCCCAGCAGCTTTTCTTCCTTCATGAACCAAAGGTTTACATTGTGCACTGCGATGTCCATGCAAATACCGTCCCGGTTCAGAAGGAGCATGGTATCTGACGTCAGCTTCAACAGTCTCTCGGCGTTTTCAGCTTGTTTCAAAATGTTTTTCATTCTTACAGTATTAGTTTCATACCCTTCTGGCCTTCTCCCATGCGCCGCTTGCATTGCCTGTGCGCTTGTGCAGGTAGTTGAATCCTCGTATGACGTTGACGTTCATGAAGAGGAAATAGTAGGGGATGAAAAGTATCTTGTTTTTTATATGCTTCATTGAAAGGTAGTACCCCCAACTTCCCATGAGGTAGAAAAGAGCTTGTAACAGCCAGATGATGGCATACAGTAATGGCGTGCTTGTCGTAAAGATGAGAATTGTGTTGAGGGGAAGCAATAGGAACAATAGGATAGGAGTGAGCGACCAGCGCAGCACCCGGTGGGAAATATATTGGAAACAGAATGTGCCGTAACGGAATGGGTTGAGCAGCGGACGCAGCCGCCAGATGGATTGCAAGCCCCCGGCAGCGATGCGCACCTTGCGCTTTTCTTCTTCGCGCATGTCTGCCGAGCCGCTTTCTACGGCATAGGCATTGGCACAATAGGCAATGGTGTGTCCCTGCATGACGATGCGCAGGGAGAGTATGAAGTCGTCGAGCAGCGTATCTGTCTGCATTTCCTCGAACAGCTCGCGGCGCACGGCAAACAGTTCACCCGCTGCGCCTACTGCCGAATAGAGGCGTGCGTCGAGCGCTTTGAGGGTGGATTCGTATTTCCAGTATAGCCCTTCTCCCCCCGAGGCAGCATTGTCCTTGCTTTGCACGGCGATACGTTTTTCGCCTGCCACGCATCCCACTTTAGGGTCGGTGAAGGCATGCACTATCTCCCGCAGGGCTTCGCGGTTGAGGTGAGTATTGGCATCGGTGAACACGACAAGGGGCGTTTCTACGAAATGTATACCGCGGTTCAGGGCGGCTGTCTTGCCTTGGCGTTGGGGTTGGTGGAGGACGATGGCTTGCGGCCAGTGGGAGAGGCGTTCGTTGGTATGGTCGTTGCTGCCGTCGGTCACCCAGAGGATGCGTAGCTTGTCGGCGGGATAATCCAGCTCCAGGCAGTTGCGCATTTTTTCATCCACTACATCTTCTTCGTTGTAGGCGGCGATAAATAGCGTCAATGGGGGTAAAGCATCGTCGGCAGGCATCGGACGGGGCGCAGGCTTACGGAAACATTCTTTTATCTTGACCAGGATATATAATAGTATACCATATCCTATATAAGTATAGAACACTATGAATAAACTTATCCAGAAGAGTACTTCAAAGGCTTTCATGTATCCGCTCGTTTGCTTTCTTTTTTGATAAAAAGAAATGTGATTGCCAAAAGTATGGATAATCTTTTACCGATGCAAGAAAAAGAAAAGAAAAATAAAATGTTTGTTTCTCAAGGGGTAATGTTTGTTTCTCAAGGTGTTTCGATGTTATAAGGAAGTGGGCTTCCTATAGAGGTGAGCTTGAATAACCTTTTGAGTGAGAGGAGATTAAAGGCTTTCAATCATCATTCTCTATAGGAAAGGGATGGGCAGGTAGGCAGGGCGTTACTCAAAACGCTTCTGTCATATTGAAGTAAAACAACATCTGGTTGTTTACCGTGTTTTTGCCTAAATCCAGGCGGACGTTCATGCGTGGCTGTACCTCAATGCGCAGACCTACACCATAGTTGGGCAGTACACCCTCTATCTTGCCGGGAGTGGGGCCCATGAAGCCGCAGCCGGTCCAGGCTACAAACCCTATGTGGTTGAGCATCCGCTTCAACCAAGTGCTGCGGTCGGTATTGAGCATCTGTCTGTACTCCGCCATGACCACATGCGAGGACTTGTCGCGATATTGCCCCATGTAGTAGCCGCGCAGGTCGAAAGGCGTTCCGGTGAGGGCATATTGCGTCAGAGGGACGTCGCCGAACACGTTCTTGGTCTGTGCCGTCCACGCAAGTACCCTGCGCTTGCCCAGTGATTTGTATTGGCGGTAGTCTATCTCCAGGCGGTAGAAGGTCTGGTCGCTGCCGATGAACTTGGCGTACATCATGCCGCGGAAATCCAGATACATGCCACGGTAGGCGTTGGCAGGGACGTCACGGCTGTCGTATGTCAGCAGGAAACCGAGGCCGGAGTTGAAGTTGTTATAGCCATTGACCGTACCGCCTGCCTCTTTGTACGAGGGTTCGTCCACCAGGAACTTGCCGGGCTCCGTCAAGTGGTCGTAATTGATGTCGATTTGAGGTCCGGCAAAGATATTGCTGTTACCCAGTCGGAAAAGGAACCAGGGGTTGATTTGCACGCCGCTGTACCGGTATTTGCTGGTACTGTCGCTTCGTACATAATCTTTATTGGTATTATAGCCGATGCCGTAAAAGTTTTCTTCCGTATTTTTATAGCTGAACTTTCCGAAGATACGGAAACGGTCGCCCTTAAAGAAGAGTTGCGGTTTGGAGAAGAGATTGATGCCACCGTTGAACATGAAGGCGATGGCCATGGGCACTACGGAGCGCAGCTGCGTGGTATCGCTGGGGTTCATGCGGAAGGTCATTAGGGCGCTTCCTCCCAGCACGGCACCGAAGTCGGGGGTGTAGCTGGGTCCGCCCAGAATATTGTAATGCAGATTCCGACGCGCTACCTTTTGCTTGCGTAGTTCTTTTTTGGTCAGTGCAGGAACGCTGTCGTTTGTGGCGGCCGCAGTCTGTTCCTGGGCATAAAAGGTGGTGGCGAACAGCACCAGTGCGATAATGCTTAGTATATATCTTTTCATGTCGTACGAAATGTGGGTGCAAAGGAAACTATTTTATCCCGAATAGTTTTCACTGTAATAGATAATAAATCTAAAGATGTCACTAAAATTATCAAAAAAGACATTACTTTTGTCTGCTTCACGAAGCAAGACATCAATAACTAAAAACACATAATCTGAATGAAGAAACGATTTTTATCTGTAATTGTTCTGAGTGCCGCACTGTTCTCTGTGCAGGCACAAGAGGGAAAAGGGGGTATCAGCCCCGAAATGCTTGGACAAATCAAGCAAAGTTATCAAGGCACGGCTGCCGACAAGGCGCTCCGCAATGCCATAGGCAATAATGACATCCGTAAACTGGCACTCAACCAGGAGAATATGCAGGGCATGGATACCCACTTCTCCATCAAGGTAGAATCCAAAGGCATCACTGACCAGAAGTCGTCCGGTCGTTGCTGGCTGTTTACGGGGCTGAATGTGATGCGTGCCAAGACCCTTGCCGAATACGGTTTCCAGTCTTTCGAGTTCTCCGAAGTCTATCCCTTCTTCTGGGACCAGTTGGAGAAGGCAAACCTCTTCTTGCAAGGCATCATCGACACCTCCAAGAGTCCCCTGACTGATAAGACCGTAGAATGGCTCTTCCAGCATCCGCTGAGCGATGGGGGTACCTTTACCGGTGTGGCCGACATTGTTTCCAAATACGGCCTTGTTCCCAAAGATGCCATGCCCGAAACAAACAGCAGTGAAAATACCTCCCGCATGGCCAACCTCATCTCTCTGAAGCTGAAAGAGTATGGTCTGCAACTGCGTGACATGGCTGCCGCCGGTGCCAAGCCCGAAGCTCTGGAGAAGGAGAAAACTACGATGCTCGGAACCATCTACCGCATGCTGGTGCTGAACCTCGGTGTACCTCCCACGGAGTTCGACTATGTCCGCCACGATGCCAAGGGTAATCCTGTGGAGACAGAGCATCACACTCCCATGTCTTTCCTTGAGAAATATGGAGACAAACAACTGCTGACCAACTACGTAATGCTGATGAACGACCCCAGTCGCGAGTATTACAAGTGCTATGAAATAGACTATGACCGCCACCGTTACGACGGCAAGAACTGGACTTATGTCAACCTGCCCGTAGAGGACATCAAAGAGATGGCCATTGCCTCCTTGAAGGACAGCACCATGATGTACTTCTCTTGCGATGTGGGCAAGTTCCTGAACTCCGAACGCGGTCTGCTCGATGTGAAAAACTATGACTACGAATCACTGATGGGCACCACCTTCGGGATGGACAAGAAGCAACGTATCCAGACTTTCTCCAGTGGCTCTTCCCACGCCATGACCTTGATGGCCGTTGACTTGAACAAAGACGGAAAGCCCTTGAAATGGATGGTAGAGAACAGTTGGGGAGCCGCTTCCGGTTATCAGGGACATCTCATCATGACCGACGAGTGGTTCAATGAATACATGTTCCGTCTGGTAGTGGAGACAAAGTATATTCCCGCCAAAGTGATGGAACTGTTTAAACAAAAGCCCGTCCGCCTGCCGGCATGGGACCCGATGTTCGCTGAAGAAAAGTGATGATAAGGATTAGGGGTTAGGGATTA
>ENA-OPYE01001057-OPYE01001057.1-human-gut-metagenome-genome-assembly--contig:-NODE-1057-length-16647-cov-2.631208_pt1 | contig 16647 bp, 7 predicted proteins | sample MGYA00241063_ERZ501442 | MGnify/ENA primary metagenome ERZ501442 (study PRJEB25962, sample SAMEA1967055) | human gut metagenome | biome: human gut; feature: human-associated habitat; material: faeces... | reverse complement strand
TGTCGATAGAAGTTATCATACTTGCACTCACCTTGCTTGAAGCATCGTCAGCACGCAGGATATCACGCTTAGCAGAACAGCTATAGAATGTAGAGCTTGAGATGATAAGATTGTTCCAACCACCGCTACGGCTATCGATAAAGTCACCGCCGGAACATTCGATATCATGAATGATGGAGTTTTCTATCTTGATTGTATTGGCTACAGCTGCAACGTTGATGTAGATAAGTCCTTTCACGTAATTTCTTATTTCACTTCCGCTGATGATAAGATCGCCAAATCCTCCGGCTGTTTTGTATTCAATAGCCTGACTTCCATCTGTACCGGTGCCATCCATCACTACCTGATAGAGATAGAGTGAAGAACCGTTGTTGATATGAATACAAGTATTAATCACCGGCAGGTTACCGGAGTTCTGAGCGGCAATGGTCACATTATTGTTGATTTGCAGCTTGGCTGATGTCAATGTATATTCACCGGCTGCAAGGGCAAACTTACTACCTGCTGCTGCGTCCTGAATAGCAGTCACCCAGTCATCTGTCGGAGTGAGTTGGATAGCGTCACGTAAATCCAAATTAGTAGTAAAGGTAGAATAACCACGGGTTTTCTCGCCTAACTTCAACGTGGCTCTATAACTTGTCTCCGGTTCAAGTCCTGTGACGGTAGCAGATCCGGAAGAGATGTCTGTTGCAGTTAGAGTGTAAGTCACCGTCTTAGCTGAAGAATTTGCAGCGCTAGGAGTGCATACGATAGCATCAGCCTGAATGCCCGGCGTCCATGTTACTGTAACGGCTGTGCTTTGGATGTCACCGGCCTTTACTTTGTTCATATTTTGCTCAGGGTTGGTAGTACGCATGATCTCGATCCATTTAGATGTGCGTGATGAGTTGTCTTCATCAATGGCTCTTACACGAATGTAATAGGCTGTCTCACCAATCAGATTAGTCAAAGTAGTCTGAGTGAGAGTGGTAGCATCTGACACATCCGGTGTGCGCTGACCGTAGTCGGGAGTATCGGCATAAGCTTCGATTTCGTAAGAGGAAGCTCCTTTCATTTCATCCCAACTAACAATGATATTTACGTCCTGAGAGACGCGTGCAGTAATATTGGTAGGCGACAATATGCGGTCAAGAACCAAATCATTAAGATCATCCGGATCACTGCATGATGTTACTGTAACACAGCCTATGCAAATGGCAGCTAATGTACAAATTGATAATATATATTTTTTCATCGTTGTTTAATCATTTAGTTAATTAATACCACTCGTAATTTGCAAGATTAGGATTATCGTTCAAATTGACGTTGAAGATTGGCCAATATTGATATTTATCCGGATCGCGCACGTAGAGATAGTCAATAACATCATCTAATGCAGTATCCTTAATCCAGGTTGAGGCTTCGCCACTGCTATTGGTAAATTCGGTATAGCCTTCCGGATCAAGATTCAGTTCACCATAGTTCAAACCATAGAAGTTCAGTTTGGCATTGGGCTCGGTAGTTGCTATGCCGTTACGGGTCCAAGTGTATGCACTCATTTTATAATAGACATGACCTGAGAGCTGGCTATAGGGATGCTTGGAGTCATAGTCTGTCAGATTTACGATAGCGTTCATCTTATCTTTTGTTTCATCCATCTTGCTTTTCAGCATTCCCCAACGGATAAGGTCGGCCTTACGGATCAGTTCTCCTGCAAATTCAAGAGCTCTTTCGTCAACAATGGCTTGGAACATTTTCTCTTTGCTTTGAGATGCCTCCGCAACATAAGCTGTAACTTCTGTAGCGCGGTCGGTAGTAGAAAAGGCGCGGTTACGAATCTTGGTCAGATAAGGAGCGGCAGCAGCAGGACCATTGAGTTCGTTCTCTAATTCAGCACGCATCAATACAATATCGGCATAGCGCATATAGTGCTTGTTGATACCGTCATCGTTTCCGGAAGGAATCATACGGTTTGTCCATTCATAACGTAACTTTCCGAAACTCCAGCTCTTGAAGGACTGAAGAGTTTGTACGCCCTTTGTCCACTGGAATGGGCAACAAGTCACATCACGGCGTAAATCTTTCACTGAATAGTCGAAGTATAGAGTAGGTGTAGGGCCTACCTGGCTACCTTGAAGCATTGTTGTCATATTGTCGGCAGTAGTGTGCTTAATGCCGAAGGTATACATGATACGTCCACGTGCCGGGTTATTGCTGTAACCGATTTCAAACAAAGATTCGCTACCTGCATTGATGATATCACCAGAGATACCATTGTTGTTGAAGATATCTTCGAAGTTTGATTTCAAAGCTACATAATTGCCTTCTTGGTCCATTACATCCTTACATGCCTGTAGTGCGATAGGATAAAGTTTTTCTTTGCTGAGTTCCGGGTCTGTGCTTAGGCGGTTTGCACCGTCAAGGCGTTGAGCATAACCTGCTGCTTGCAGACAAACGCGAGCCAGGAAACCTTTTACGAAGACTTTGTTCACGCGTTCCACTGTTTTCGTGGCATCAAGTTCGTTAGGCCATGCACAGAGGTTTTGTGCCTCTTGCAGATCGATAATAAGTTGCTTGTAGATGACATCACGGTCTTCACGTCCTGAATACATATTATCGGCATTCAATGAAGTCAGACGGGCAGGAACATCTCCCCACATATTGATAAGGTCCACGTAGTGCAATGCACGTAGGGTAAGAGCTTCGCCCAGTAGTTGCTTCATATTTGCATCTGTCAGGTCTGCATTTTCCCGAAGACCTTCAATAGCCAGATTGGCGCGTTCGATGGCAGCATATATTTTGGCCCAAAGATCGGTACCTGTAGTAACGTTCATCTGGTCATTTCCGACTCCGGCATTGTATGTTGCCAAATCAGCTTTTCCGTCTGCTTTGTCTGAACCACTGAAGATTTCTATATCCGTATTGTATCCATACCAAATGGCACGTGCACGATAGTTCTGCTCTCCAAATTCTTGATAGATATTAGCTATGGTTCCTTGAGCATATTCATAGTTACTGAAAATGTTCTTGCCATCCAAGGATGAAGGAGAACTTTGATCCAGGAAATCGCTGCATGAAGACAGCCCACCCAGAAGGACGACAGCTGCTAAAGATTTAAATAATATATTTTTCATATCTTCTTTCGTTTTTAAAAGTTCAAGTTAACACCTATTACAAACTGGCGACTCTTTGGGTATGCAGAGTAGTCTACTCCCGGAGTAAGAGCTGTCTTGTTTCGGGTAGAAACTTCAGGGTCGAAACCTGAATAACCAGTCAGACAGAATACATTGTAGCATGTAGCGTAGAAGCGCAAATTATTAATGCCTACTTTCTTGGTTAAGGCCAATGGTAAAGTATAACCCAGTGTTAATGTTGACAAACGTAAGAAAGAACCATCTTCAATAGCCCAATCGGTCAATACATAACTGGTGTAAGGTGACCACATAGTGGTATTGGCATTTAAAGCAGCTAATTGTGCGGGATCATTTACCAGGTTACCGTTAGCATCGAGGTTTGTCCAGCGTTTACCTTCGCCCATAATATCGAGCATATTACGGTAATAATATTGATAAGACGAAGTATATTCAATCTTGTTGGCATTGTAAACGTCATTACCAATGCTATAAGTGAAGTTTGCACTCAAGTCGAAGCCATATACGCGACCTGAAAGGCTGAAACCACCACTGGCTTTGGGGTTGGTGTTACCAATAACAGTACGGTCTTTTGCATCAATAACATTATCGTCATTCATGTTTTTCAGTTTCAGAGCACCTGGGCGAAGATAGCTGGTTCCTATCACACTTGAATTATTAACCACACCTTCTTTCAATACCCATTTTTCACCGGTGGCGTAGTAATCCTCAAAGTCGCTTACTTCATAACGACCATCGCTTATATAACCATAAATTTCGCCAACCGAATGACCGGGCTTAACAATGTAGTCATCTTGAATTTGGGTTGAAGCCCATCCCGAAGATGCTGAGTACTGTGTCAATGAGCCAAGGCTCTTTACTTTATTCTTATTGAAACCCACATTACCGCTGAATGTCAATCCATAATTTTTCGTGTTGATAGCGTTCCAAGTGAGAGAGACCTCGAAACCTTTGTTTTCTGTTTCACCGAGGTTGCGGTATTGATAGTCATAACCGGAACCGGAAACTGGGAATGCGATGAGCAAATCCTTAGTGGTGTTCCAATAGTATTCGAAACTACCGGTCAGTTTGCCGCCGAACAGAGTGTAATCCAGACCCATATTACGGGTAATAGTTGTTTCCCATTTTAAGTCGGGATTAGATGCATAAGATCCGCTTTGGCCTGAAGCAATGCCGCTAGTCCAATAAGAGGGAAATTGATTAAGCCAGGTAGTGGAACTAGAAGACCATACCGGAGAAGTCTGGTCAGAGGGGATATTGTTATTACCCGCAGTACCATAGGAGAAACGTAACTTTAAATCGTCAAGCCAATTATGAGTCTTCTCCATGAAGCTTTCAGAAGAGATACGCCATGCTACGGCAGCTGATGGGAAGTAGCCCCAGCGATTGTCTTTAGAGAACTTGGAAGAACCGTCGGCACGGAAAGTGGCGCTAACCAGATACTTGCTTTGGTAATCGTAGTTCACACGACCAAAAAATGAAAGCAGGTTATCGTCGGCATTAGTGTATTTGTTTACGCTATAAGGAGTACCCTGCGAAGACAAAGCCCAAGCTTGAGCGGCAGTAAAACTGATGGGAAAGAAGCTCAAACGGTCATCGTTCAATGAACTTTTCTTGTTAAGGGTTTCTTCACCGACCAATACGTTCAGACTGTGGTCCTTATTCTTGATGATATTTTTAAAATCATAGTTCACCGTATTGGTGTTACGGAAAGTTTTACGTTGGGTATCGGCAAAGTAAGCCATTGGATGAACGCCTTCTGTATCTACACTGTTAGTGCGTGCATTATAGGTAGAAGTTCCATAATATTTCTTATCAGTATTGTAATACCAGTCTAAACCGAATTCACTTTTGAACTTGAAATTCTTGAAGACTTCCCATGAGAAGCTTCCATTCATGTTGAAAGTCTGACGATTTTGTTTGCGGTCAGTATCATATACAGATGTAATCGGATTCGTCAACTGAAAGTCAGGGTCATAACTGTCACTCAAGTCGGGGAAGTTAAACATAGGGTAAATCATTACATTCTTCATGCGGGAGTCAGCTGAAGATACCTCAGACTTGCTTTCGTTGGCACCGGCACCGTTTACAGTGGTATTTGCATAACGCATCGAAAAGTCAAGGCTAACTTTATCATTCACTTTATGATTGAGTTTTAAACTCAAGTTGTCACGTCGGAAAGAAGAACCCAACATGATGGCTTTATCATTCATGTGAGCATAACCCATGTTGAACTTTGTCTTATCTGAACCACCACTAATTGTCAGGTTATGGTTGAAAGTGTTTCCTGTACGTCCGAACACTTGATCCTGCCAGTCATTGGTAGGAGCATTTTCATAAAGATCCGCATCTTGCCAATTACCGAAGAGGCTGGTGAATTTGCTTTCGTTATCTCTTAACAACGCATATTCACGCTGCCATTTCACATAATCGGTTGCGCTCAGTGTATTCAAAGTCTTGGCCATCTTTTTCCAGGAATAGTAGGCGTTATAAGATACGCTTAACTTGCCTTCTTTTCCACTTTTAGTAGTTACCAGGATTACACCATTTGCACCACGAGAACCGTAGATAGCTGTAGAAGAGGCATCTTTCAGTACAGTCATATCTTCAATGTCAGAAGCAGGAATATCACTGATAGACTCTACCGGGAAGCCGTCTACGATGAATAAAGGAGTATTATCACCTGTAATGGAGCCACCACCACGCACACGAATTTTCATTTCTGCATCGGGTGAACCTTCAGTTGTAGTAATCTGTACACCGGCCATTTTACCTTGCAGCGCTTCTGTTGCAGAGGCTACCGGGACAGCTGCCAGCACCTCAGAATTGACTGTTGCCACAGAGCCTGTCAGGTCTTTACGTTTCACGGAACCGTAACCGATAACCACAACCTCTTCCAAAGCCTGTGCATCGTCTTCCATAACTACTTCAACTTTAGTTTTGCCTTTCAGGGGTATTTCCTGAGAAGTCATACCCACATAAGAGAATACCAATGTGGAATTGGCGGGAACACTAAGGGAGAAATTACCATCAATATCGGTAATAGTACCGTTGCTGGTATTCCCTTTCTGTACTACGGAAGCACCGATAACGGTTTCTCCCGTCTTGTCTGTCACAGTACCTGTTACGGTTACATTTTGCGCTGATACGCTAAGCGATATCACGGCTACTAAACAGAATAGTAGCGCGGCGCGCATGTTTTTCATTTTGTTAGACATTCTTTGCATGTTATTAATTAAGTATGATTTTTTTCGTTATGTGTGTTCGGGCACACTGTTAATTCGTTGCTGCAAATGTATAGGGATGTGAAAATATATATGTGTAATATCTGTTTTTAGGGTGGTATTTTTTGTTATTTACTGTCTATAATGTTTTTGTGAGTTATCTAAATGATGTTATATAACAGAAAAGAGGGGAGTTTATTGCTCCCCTCTTGACGTTTTAACATAGTGACGACTGACTTTTGCCGGTATCCCTATAGTTTTGGTTACTATTTATTCTTATTGATTTCTTGCGGTCAGAATGTATTCGTTTCCTGCATTTGTTTCGATATCATACACATAAGTCTGTGCATATTCCGGTATGCAAACCGGTGCATTGGCAGCAATCAGTGGTTTGCGGATGCTCTGTGATTGTAATAGCGGGTTGTCAGATACCTCTTGGACACTTGGAGTCAATTTTTCCCCATTCAGATACAAAGGAGTCTGGGTCCGTATGCGGAGTGTACCGCCAATATTGGAAGTGATAACGGCTGTTTGTAATTCTCCGTTTTCCCACTTCATCTCTTTCACTGTAAAGCCGCCACGGCAACGGATACCTTTCAATGTTCCCTGTTTCCATACGTCGGGCAATGCCGGAAGAAGATGGATAGCTCCGTCATGGCTCTGAACGAACATTTCGGCAATACCGGCAGAACAGCCAAAGTTACCGTCAATCTGGAAAGGCGGGTGTGCATCAAACAGGTTCGGATAAGTACCACCGTTTTGTCCCTTTTCATCGGTAGTGGGATGCAACTGTTCGGTTATCAGTTTATAGGCATGGTTACCATCGAGCAGACGCGCCCACAGGCACACTTTCCAACCCATTGACCAACCGGTAGAGTGATCGCCACGACCTATTAAAGACTTCTTGGCGGCTTCAAACAGGATGGGAGAGTTGTAGGCACTGATTTGGCGTCCCGGATACAAACCCCAGAGATGAGAAACATGGCGATGACGGTCTTTGGGATTATCCCAGTCGTGCATCCATTCCTGTAACTGTCCCCAACGGCCTACCTGCATAGGGGCTAAATTGTTAACTACAGTCTGTAAACTGTCGGTGAAAGCGGTGTTTTCGTTCATTAAACCGGCAGCGGCAATCGTATTGTAGAATAAATCGTAAACCATCTGATTGTCCATCGTGGTTCCGGCAACTACAACAAATGTACGTTTGCCATTTACTACGGGACTGTTTTCAGGAGAATAGGAGGGGGCTACTACCAGCCAGTTATTCTCGGGTTCACGCACCAGAAAATCGAGGTAGAATTCGCAGGCACCACGCATTAGGGGGTATACTTCGGCTAGATAGTTTTTGTCGCCGGAGAAGAGGTAACGATCCCACAGATGCTGGCAGAACCAAGCGTTGCAAGTGGGCCATACTCCGTAGCTTGGTCCGTCTACGGCACCGGTGCTACGCCAGATATCCGTATTGTGATGAAGCGTCCATCCGCGACAACCATACATTTTACCGGCCGACTCTTCTCCGGTCACACTGACATCTTTCACCATCTGCAAAAAAGGATTATGACATTCACTCAGATTCGTGACTTCGGCTGGCCAATAATTCATTTCAACATTTATATTGGCCGTATATTTACTATCCCACGCCGGATACTGCCCGGCATTCGGATTCCAGATTCCCTGCAAATTAGCCGGTTGTGTTCCCGGCTGTGAACTGGAAATAAGCAGATAACGCCCAAACTGAAAATACAAGGCGGCCAATGAAGGATCATTTACTGTAGAAAACTCTTCAATCCGTACATCGGTAGGTTTCTTTTCCTGTTCACTGTTATTGCCCAGATTCAGAGTAACACGTCCGAACTGCTCTTGATATTTCGCAATATGATCCGCTTTGGCCTGCTCGTAATCTTTGTCAAATTTGTCAAGATACTCTTTGGCACGTGCTTCACTATCGGCACTGATATCTTTATAACTAACAAAATTGGTAGCTGTCGAGATATAAATACAAGCACTATTAGCATCCGTAACATTCAAGCTACTGTTTGCCGCCGTCTGACTACCTCCATCAGCAACGACCTTTATCAATGAATGGGCATGCAACAGATTAGGAATATTTTCTTCCGTCTTTTTCCCACCTTCAGTGTAAACAGACAGCATATTATCGGCTCCTTCCACCAGCTTAACAGTCACCTTGGTACGATTTGTTTTCAATGGGCCGACAAAAAAGGTTTTAAAAGTCACCTTACCCGGTTGGTCAGCCGAAATTTTAATAATAATCAACTGATCTGCCAATGAAGTAAAAACCTCACGGGTATAGTTCACCCCATCTACCGTATAGGTTATTTTGGCAACCGCATTGGAGAGATCCAATTCACGATAATAATTAGACGGTGTTTGGTGGTTTTCGGGAAAATCGAGCAACAGATTACCGATTGACTCATAAATCATCCCGTGACCGGTGATATTCCGGTCTGCAATAATATTAGCCAATGCTAACTTTTGAGCCTCTGCATACTCACCATTATTAATATAATTCCGGATATCTTCCAAATGCGTAAGTGCATTCGGATTCGCATTGTTATAAGGACTACCCGACCAATAGGTATCCTCGTTAATCTGAATAGTATCCTGTGAAGCGATACCATAAACCATTGCTCCTAACCGCCCGTTTCCCAAGGGCAAAGCTTCCACCCAATAATCGGCAGGACGATCATACCATAACTTAAGATCTTGTGCCGACATATTTCCGGTACACAGACCTACTACTAACAGCAGTAAACTTTTCATCAGTACATGTTTTCTCATGGATAAAATACATTTTAATAGTTAACCATGAGGCAAAGTTATCCAACGAAAACCTCCCCAACCGGGTAAAAACGTTTCTAAAAAAGGGTAAAATCATATATCCACCCATAAAAACCAATATTTATAAATTCGATTTATTGATCAAAAACAGCAGTAATCACACCTCAAAAGTCCCCTTTTCAAACACCCTCAAATACAAATCCTTTTTACCAACCAACATCAGGCTCCAAAAAGATAACAAACTAACAATAAACAAGTTATCTACAAAAGTATCACATACCCCTTCAAAACCGAACAAAAATTAGCAATGAAATAATCCTCCTTTCGGAAGAAATAGTCCACCTCCCAATGGAAAAGCTTAACAGCCTCAACCTGATATAAAAACCATGTGAAATAAAAGTTTTCCCAAAATCAAGTTCAACCTTTAAAATAACCATCATCAATGATGACAGCCAGCCAATTGGTATATTGGCATATTGGCGCATTGCCCAATTATTCCTGTTCTTTCAAATAAGTAGTAGGCACCTTGCCGGTTTCTTTCTTGAAAACCCGGCTAAAGTATTTCGGGTCACAAAAACCAGTCATGTCCGCTATCTCCGCAATCGTATACTTTTGCGACTTCAACAAGCGTTCCGCTTCCCTTATCCGAATATCCTTTATAAATTGTGCAGGAGTCTTATTCACACTTTCTTTCATCCGCCGATACAACAAAGAACGGCTGAGTCCCAAATACTCTCCTAAGAAATCGACTGTAAGATTATCATTGGCTATATTTTGCCGTACAAAATCTTCTGCTTTGCGAAGAAATCGCTCATCTTCCTCTTCTTTCAAACCGACTGTTTGCCCGTCCACTGTTCCGGACGATATATCAAAATTTATCTGCTGCCGCCTTTTCCTGTAATAAATGACCAAACAGAGCGATACAAGTAATACGACGGCGAATCCGGCATACAACATTTTCCTCTTAAACGGCGGGTCGATATCAATAGACAAAGTAGTAATCTCTGCACTCCAAATTCCTTTGCTATCGGTATATTGTACCTCTAATAAATATTCCCCATTTTTAAGCCCGTTCAGAACAATCGGCTCTCTTTCCGCCAAAGGTATCCAAACGGAATCCGGATTCAACCGATATTTATACTGTATTTTCCCCATATAGCCATAATCCAACACAATGGGGGAAATGCGGATCTCCTGCCCTTCAGATGCCTCTATTTCCGTTATATCCGTGTGTAGATGTAATGTATCTACAAGAATTTCTTTCCAACAAAAGGAGGGATTATTTTTCGACAAGTCATTCAAATGCATGGTAAGATAGCCATCCACTGTCCCCACCCAAAGAGTACGTTCCCGGATAAAAGCCGCCGCTTCTGAAAAGGTCATATTCCTGCCAAAATAATTACTCCCAAAAATCTGGACCTGCTGACCTGCCGAATATTTGAAAAAAGAATCATCCTTAATAAAGTAAAGAACCCCGTCCGTATCTTCTGCAACAGACAGAACGATCTCCGATGAGACGGAGGGTATTTTGAAAGATTCCAATTCCCATTTGCCATTTCGGATAACGAGTTTATGCAATCCGAAGCCCATCGTTGAAACATAGACCGTACCATCCTGTGCGGCATATATATAAGAACAATCGTAGTGGCACAACCGTTGTTCCAATCGTCCGTCCTTATCGTACATCAACAATCCTTTCTTGGAAGCCACCGCTATATGACCATCAATCATAGTGATATGCCTTATTCCGGCAACCGTATCCACCCTCTGTGGAAGAGAATCGTAGTTAGGTTGCCAGGCTATCTTATACAATCCATTATGGTACGTTCCTATCCAAAGATTTTGCCGGTCATCAAAAGCAAACGAATAAATACTGGAATCTCCCTCAAAATCAGTCCAACGGCGAATCTCATACCGGCCTTCTTCCTTTGGAGTAAGCATAAACAGTCCGCCCCCTTTACTCGCCATCCAGACATTTCCGTGCCGTAATTCCATCGAATAAATGTTTGCCCCAAAAGAGACAGGTTCCCTTTGTATATCTCCCCGGGGAGATAAATATCCGATAAAATTCCGGTGCAGGTCATACATGTAGATCCGTCCATTCTTACCAGCCAGCCAGAATTCCTTTTCCATATGCAAGAAAGCACGAATCTCCGTCGCATAGATAGGAGAATCCGTATCCTGTATATGTGTATAGTACTGGTACTGCTCATTTGGAAAACTTATCTTATAAAGGACATCGTTGCAATTGACCCACAAATTACCATTACGATCGGTACAGGAAGCATGCAAAGTAGTGCTTAAATCTTTCTTGGTAGGTACGGATAAGAAAAATGTGTTCCTGCTATCGGAGATCGTTATACCATTTTGTACCGCTTTTAAAACATATGGATTCTTTATCTGTTTTTTAGGGAAAGCCTGAGAAGCCGGCACGGAGAATCTTTTTGTTACCGGATCAAACAGATAACATTTATTTTGTGGTGTCCGGCAAAGAATCCCTCCATTCTCCGTTTCGGCTATCGAACCGAGCCTTCCGATCAGTTGCCCGTCATCCAGTTTATTATAAGTAGAAAACTCACAACCGTCATATTGGCATAACCCATTCCAAGTAGCCATCCACAAATATCCTTTCCTATCTTGCAAAATATCCCGGACAACGCGGTGAGACAGTCCATCGGCCGTGGTATATATCTGATAATGTGTAATATTCCCGGCCAGTACATTAAAACCGGACAACAGATAAAAGACGAAAAGCAACAGGAAATATCTACACATTCTACAAACATTATAAAGAATAAACAAGAAGGAGGCTGTACTCAAACCGCACAGCCTCCATTAATTGTAAAATCTGCTCTTCAACTCACGAAAGAAAAACCTATAATCATGGCAAGTGCCAAAATGACGAGTGAAATAGAAATGATCTTGATCACACGTTTTGCCTGTTCTTCCTCCTTTTTGGTGTGTGTTACTTTTTTCTTATTCTTACCCATATGTTTTTAGCTTTAAAGTTCAACGCTAACAAAGCTAAGAATAATTATTCAAACCAACTAAAGAAGAAGAGAATTAATTTTGTTCCTCGGATGAAAATTCCATCAAATAGGCTTTAATGAAGTCTTCGATCTTTCCATCCATCACTCCATTGACGTCAGAAGTCTGATAATTAGTGCGATGATCTTTCACACGGCGGTCATCGAATACGTAACTTCGTATCTGCGACCCCCATTCTATCTTTTTCTTTCCTGCTTCCACTTTTGCCTGTTCGGCCATACGGTGCTGTAGCTCTTTATCATATAAGATAGAACGCAACTGGCGCATGGCATTTTCCTTGTTCTTAGGTTGGTCACGGGTTTCGGTGTTCTCGATCAGGATTTCCTCTTCTTCACCGGTATAAGGGTCTTTAAACTGATAGCGCAAGCGCACACCCGACTCCACCTTATTTACATTCTGACCTCCGGCACCACCCGAACGGAAAGTATCCCAGGAAATACGTGCCTGCTCGATATTCACTTCGATACTGTCGTCAACCAACGGAGTGACAAAAACCGAAGCAAAAGAGGTCATTCGTTTTCCTTGTGCATTATATGGAGAAACACGCACCAGACGATGTACCCCATTCTCCCCTTTCAAATAGCCGTAGGCATAATCGCCCTCTATCTGGATGGTACAGGTCTTGATACCTGCCTCATCACCTTCCTGCAAAGTAGAAATAGTGGCCTTATAGCCATTCGTTTCGGCATAGCGCAGATACATACGCATCAGCATGGACGCCCAATCCTGACTCTCCGTACCACCGGCACCGGAATTTATCTTCAGAACACAACTCATCTGATCGGCCTCACCGCGAAGCATGTTTTTCAGCTCCAGATTCTCAACCGCTTCCAATGCTTTGGCATATCCTTCGTCCACCTCCGCCTCGGTGACAAGATCGTCTTTATAGAAATCGAAAGCCAGTTCCAGTTCATCACTCAGTGTCCTGACATGATTATAACCCTCAATCCATTTCTGAAGATCTTTCACCTTCTTCATTTGCGCTTCGGCACGCTTCTGGTCATCCCAGAAACCCGGAGCTTGTGTCCTTAATTGTTCTTCTTCGACTTGAATTTTCTTCCCGTCGATGTCAAAGATACCTCCTCAGCGCATCAGTGCGCTCTTTCACGTCTTTAAGCTGTTCAATAGTAATCATTTCGATTTATAATTTAGCGATTTACAATTTACGATTGAAGTTACTTTATCCAATCATTTTATTAGTCTCAAGGGTGCAAAGATAAACAAAATTCTGCTACCTTTGCTTTCATAACTAAATTGTTATCATTATATGAATAAACTACTAAAATTATCCTGCCTGTCGCTATTTCTTCTGATGGCGGCAAGTGTAAGCAGCGCTTCTCTCAAAGATTACCGCTACGAGACAGTGTCCAACGATCCGTTGAAAGCACGTATTTACACACTTGACAATGGGCTGAAGGTCTATATGACCGTCAACAAAGAACAACCACGCATACAGACGTATATCGCCGTACGTGTAGGTGGTAAAAATGACCCTGCCGAAACCACCGGGCTGGCTCACTATTTTGAACACTTGATGTTCAAAGGAACCAAAAAGTTCGGAACACAAAACTATGAAGCCGAAAAACTGTTGCTGGACCAGATCGAGCAACAATTCGAAATATACCGGAAAACCACCGATGAAGCAGAGCGCACCGCCATTTACCATAAGATAGACAGCCTGTCGTACGAAGCTTCCAAACTGGCCATCCCCAACGAATATGACAAGCTGATGGCTGCCATCGGTGCTACCGGTACCAATGCTTATACCTCTTTCGACCAGACGGTTTATGAAGACGACATTCCTTCTAACCAGATAGACAACTGGGCAAAAATACAGGCAGACCGTTTTGAGAATTGCGTCATCCGTGGATTCCACACAGAACTGGAAACGGTATACGAAGAGAAAAACATGTCGCTGACCAAAGATCCGCGCAAGGTATACGAAACAGTGCTTTCTTCCCTTTTCCCACATCATCCTTACGGCACCCAGACCGTATTGGGAACACAGGAAGATTTGAAAAACCCTTCCATCACCAATATCAAAAATTATCACAAGGTATGGTATGTGCCCAATAACATGGCTATCTGCCTTTCGGGCGACTTCGATCCGGATGAAATGATCGCTACCATCGATAAGTACTTCGGTCATTTGAAGCCCAACAAGAACTTGCCGAAATTAAACCTGCCGAAAGAGACGCCGATCACGGCGCCGATCGTGCGAGAAGTACTGGGACCGGATGCCGAAAGCCTGACATTAGCATGGAGATTTCCGGGAGCCGCCAGCAAAGAATTTGAAACGCTGCAAGTGGTATCGCAGATTCTGTATAATGGCAAAGCCGGACTTATCGACCTCGACCTCAACCAGCAACAGAAAGTATTGCAGGCTTACGGTTATCCGTTAGACATGGCAGACTATTCAGCACTGATGTTACAGGGACGTCCCAAACAGGGACAGACATTAGACGATGTAAAAAATCTGTTACTTGAAGAGATCAGCAAACTTCGCGCCGGAGATTTTGACGAAAAGATGCTACAAGCCAACATTAACAACTTCAAGCTCTATGAGATGCAGAGGTTAGAGAGTAATGAAGGACGTGCAGACATGTTTGTGAATGCTTTTGTCAACGGTGCCAAATGGGAAGACGAAGTAACCGCCATCGACCGTATGGCAAAACTGACCAAAGCCGACGTCGTCGCTTTTGCCAATAAATATCTGACGGATCAGAATTATGCCGCTATTTACAAAAAGCAAGGGCAAGATCCTAACGAGAAGAAAATGACCAAACCGTCTATCACACCGATCGTAATGAATCGTGACGTAACCAGCGACTTCTTGAGTGAAATACAAAATAGTAACGTAAAACCGATCGAACCTGTATTCCTCGATTTCAAGAAAGACCTCAGCCAACTGAAAGCCAAATCGAATATCCCCGTACTCTACAAACAGAACACAAGCAACGATCTTTTCCAGTTGATCTATGTATTCGATATGGGCAATAACAATGATAAAGTGCTCGGTACGGCATTCGACTACATTGATTATTTAGGTACTTCCGACATGACTCCGGAACAATTAAAAAGCGAATTCTATCGTCTGGCATGTACTTTCCGGGTAGTCCCGGGCAACGAGCGTACTTATGTCTTACTGTCGGGACTGAACGAGAACATGCCCGAAGCAATGAAGCTTTTCGAAAAGCTGATGGCAGATGCACAAGTCAACAAAGAGGCATACACCAATATGGTGGCAGATATTCTGAAATCCCGTAAAGATGCCAAATTGAACCAAATGCAGAATTTCCGTCGCCTGATGAGCTATGGCATGTATGGTCCGAAGTCTCCGGCTACCAATATTCTGACAGAGGCCGAACTACAGAACATGGATCCACAAGAATTAATAGACCGTATCCACAATCAGAACAGTTATCAACATCGCATTCTGTATTATGGGCCAACAAGCGAAAAAGAACTATTGGCTATCATCAACAAAAATCACCAGGCGCCCAAAAAGCTGAAAGAAATTCCTGTAGGCAATGAATTCCCACGTCTGGAAACACCGGTTACCCAAATCTTTATCGCACCTTACGAAGCAAAACAGATTTATATGACCCAACTATCCAATCGTGGCGATAAATTCGATCCGATGATCGAACCGTCCCGCCAGATGTATAATGAATACTTCGGTGGGGGTATGAACTCTATCGTTTTCCAGGAAATGCGTGAAAGTCGCGGACTGGCATATTCTGCATGGGCCGGACTGAACCGTCCGTCTTATCTGAAATACCCGTATATGTTGCAGACTCAGATAGCAACTCAGAACGACAAAATGATCGATGCCATCAAAGTCTTTAACGACATCATCAATAATATGCCGGAATCCGAAGCTGCTTTCAAGCTTGCCAAAGAAGGACTTATCGCCCGTCTGCGCACAGAACGTATCATCAAAAGCGACATTATCTGGTCGTATATCAATGCCCAAGACTTGGGACAGAATGTAGATAGCCGTATCAAACTCTATAATGATGCACAGAACATGACGTTGAAAGACGTAACCGATTTTCAGAAGAAATGGATAAAAGGACGCACCTATACATACTGCATCCTCGGTGACAAGAAAGAACTGGATATGGAAAAACTGAAAGAAGTAGGACCTATTCGGGAACTGACACAGGAGGAAATCTTCGGATACTAATTAGTTGAAAGTTGAGAGTTGAAAGTTGAAAGTTACTATGCAGCATAATAGCGCAGCCTAACTTTCAACTTTCAACTCTCAACTTTCAACTCTCCTCGTACATCTTGTCTATCACCTCCTTGTAGTTTTTAGCTACTACAGGGCGTTTCAACTTCAATGTATTTGTCAGTTCTCCTCTTTCCATGCTGAACGGTTCCGGTAGAAGTGTAAAGCGTTTCACTTGTTCATAATGGGCGAACTGTTGCTGCAATGTATC
>ENA-OPYE01001039-OPYE01001039.1-human-gut-metagenome-genome-assembly--contig:-NODE-1039-length-16995-cov-3.403070_pt1 | contig 16995 bp, 16 predicted proteins | sample MGYA00241063_ERZ501442 | MGnify/ENA primary metagenome ERZ501442 (study PRJEB25962, sample SAMEA1967055) | human gut metagenome | biome: human gut; feature: human-associated habitat; material: faeces... | reverse complement strand
GGTTCGTAGCCGAGTACTCTATCCAGCTGAGCTACGGATGCAAATGGCGGTGAGGCGGGGATTCGAACCCCGGATGCAGCTTTTGACCGCATACTCCCTTAGCAGGGGAGCGCCTTCAGCCTCTCGGCCACCTCACCACACGCCTCTTACGAGTGCTTCGAAGAACTTGTTTATCGCTCATCGTCGCTGCGTGGCGCACATATTACTTTCTGAGACTTATAAGTCAAACAATTTTTCCCACACTTTTATCGTTTGCACACTTCACGCTCAATTAGTCTGTAAAAACGTCAAAAAGAGTGTTTTATCAACAGAAAAACGGAGGTCTGACAGATAGCAGTAATGCAAAAAAATGGAGACTTAAGTTGAATGAACGGGAGTAAAGCGAAAAGACTATAGAGTGAAGGAGAAATTTTGAGGGTGCGTCTCACCGATAAAGATGAGACGCGGAAAGATTAGTAACTGGACTGCTGGGATTTTTCAGCCTGGATACGCTGGTAGATCTCTTCACGGTGAACAGAAACTTCCTTCGGGGCATTTACGCCAATACGTACCTGGTTGCCCTTTACCCCTAAAACTGTCACGGTGACCTCATCCCCAATCATGAGGGTCTCACCAACTCGACGAGTCAGAATCAGCATTCTTTGCTCCTTGAAAGATTAAAAGAGTCGGGTCTCTCTGTATCCCGGCATTATCCATCATATAACGCCAAAAAGTAAGCAATGACAAACACATTACATCTAAGCAGTCATGGCATTACATTCTGTTAAACCTAAGTTTAGCCGATATACACAACTTCAACCTGACTTTATCGTTGTCGATAGCGTTAATGCGAATGCCGTGAAGCGAGTCCACGGCATTGCCTGACGCTTATATTATTGCAATTTCGCGCTGACCCAGCCTTTCACACTGGCTAACGCTGCAGGTAAGGCCGCAGCATCCGTACCACCGGCTTGCGCCATGTCAGGACGTCCACCACCCTTGCCGCCCACCTGCTGAGCGACCATACCAATCAGTTCCCCTGCTTTCACACGATCTGTGACGTCCTTAGATACGCCTGCAATCAGAGAAACCTTACCTTCGACTACCGTTGCCAGCACGATAATTGTCGACCCCAGCTGATTTTTTAAATCGTCAACCATGGTACGCAACATTTTCGGCTCAACACCGCTAAGCTCGCTAACCAACAGCTTAACACCATTAACATCAATTGCCTTACTGGAAAGATTTGCGCTCTCCTGTGCGGCAGCTTGTTCTTTAAGCTGTTGTAACTCTTTTTCCAGCTGACGCGTACGTTCCAGTACTGAACGCACTTTATCAGCCAGATTATTGCTATCGCCTTTCAGCAGATGCGCGACTTCGCTTAAGCGATCACTGTCTGCATGAACGGTGGCGATAGCGCCTTCTCCGGTTACCGCTTCAATACGACGAACGCCTGCAGCAGTACCCGATTCAGAGATGATGCGGAACAGACCAATATCACCAGTGCGGCTGGCGTGAGTACCGCCACACAACTCGGTGGAGAAATCACCCATGCTCAGCACGCGTACGCGCTCATCATACTTCTCGCCAAACAGCGCCATCGCACCTTTCGCTTTCGCCGCTTCGAGATCCATGATGTTGGTTTCGATCGGCAAGTTACGGCGAATCTGTGCGTTCACCAGGTCTTCGACCGCACGAATCTCTTCTGGTTTCATCGCTTCGTTGTGTGAGAAGTCGAAGCGCAGCACTTTGTCGTTAACCAGTGAACCTTTCTGCGATACATGAGTACCCAGAACCTGGCGCAACGCCGCGTGCATCAGGTGCGTTGCGGAGTGATTCAGACGAATACGGGCGCGACGAGCTTCATCAACATCCGCCTGCACCGCGTCGCCCACTTTCAGAGAACCCGCAGCAAGTTTACCGATGTGACCAATCGCCTGGCCGTATTTCTGCGTATCTTCCACCGCAAAGGAGAAGTTAGCGCCTTTCAGTTCGCCTTTATCACCAACCTGACCGCCGGATTCCGCATAGAATGGCGTTTGATCCAGCACGACCACAGCTTCCTGGCCTGCATTGATGGCATCAACCGCTTTACCATCAACAAACAGCGCGGTCACTTTGCCGTTCAGTTCCAGATGGTCATAGCCTTTAAATTCAGATGCACTGTCAACACGGATCATTGCGTTGTAATCGGCACCAAAGCCGCTGGCTTCGCGCGCACGACGACGCTGCTCTTCCATTGCTGCTTCAAATCCAGCTTCGTCAACTTTGATGTTGCGCTCACGACAAACATCAGCCGTCAGGTCAACCGGGAAGCCATAGGTGTCGTACAGACGGAAAGCCGTTTCACCATCCAGCGTATCACCAGAAAGTTTTGCCAGCTCTTCGTCCAGCAGCGCCAGACCGCGCTCCAGAGTACGGGCAAACTGCTCTTCTTCAGTCTTCAGCACCTGCTCAACCTGCGCCTGCTGGCGTTTCAGGTCTTCACCCGCAGAGCCCATAACGTCGATCAGCGGACCAACCAGTTTGTAGAAGAAGGTTTCTTTCGCGCCCAGCATATTGCCGTGACGCACTGCGCGACGAATGATACGACGCAGTACATAACCACGGTTTTCGTTGGACGGCATTACGCCATCCGCGATCAGGAACGCACAAGAACGAATGTGGTCAGCGATTACGCGCAGCGATTTGTTGCTCAAATCGGTCGCGCCAGTGACTTTCGCTACCGCCTGGATCAGCGTACGGAACAGGTCGATGTCATAGTTAGAGTTAACGTGTTGCAGCACCGCAGCAATACGCTCCAGCCCCATACCGGTATCTACAGACGGCTTCGGCAGCGGTTCCATCGTGCCATCGGCCTGGCGGTTGAACTGCATGAAGACGATGTTCCAGATCTCAATGTAGCGGTCGCCGTCTTCTTCCGGACTTCCCGGAGGGCCACCCCAAATGTGGTCGCCGTGATCGTAGAAGATTTCGGTGCACGGGCCGCACGGACCAGTGTCACCCATCTGCCAGAAGTTGTCAGATGCGTATGGCGCACCTTTGTTATCGCCGATGCGAATAATACGTTCGCGCGGGATCCCTACTTCTTTTTCCCAGATTTCGTAGGCTTCGTCGTCGCTTTCATAGACGGTAACCCACAGACGCTCTTTCGGCAGGGCAAACCATTTTTCGCTGGTCAGCAGTTCCCATGCAAACTGAATGGCATCGTGTTTGAAATAGTCGCCGAAGCTGAAGTTGCCCAGCATTTCGAAGAAGGTATGGTGACGCGCGGTGTAACCGACGTTTTCCAGGTCGTTGTGTTTACCACCCGCACGCACGCAGCGTTGGGAAGTGGTAGCGCGGGAATAATTACGCTTGTCGAGCCCAAGGAACACATCCTTGAACTGGTTCATCCCGGCGTTGGTAAACAACAAAGTTGGGTCGTTATGGGGTACCAGGGAGCTGCTGGCAACTACCTGATGTCCCTTACTATGGAAAAAGTCGAGAAACGCCTGACGGATCTCAGCGGTGCTCTTGCTCATAATTATCCTGAAATCAAGCTAACGAAATATCGCTACCAGCCGTTGCGTGTCGTTAACCGCCCGGCTGGTAACTGAAAAGTGGGAATAAGATAAGTTTTCTTGACTGGGAAGTAAAATCCCGTATGCGTTCAGTCGGCAAAATTTCGCCAAATATCCTGGATATCTTCCATCAGATAGCCACGATAGAGCAGAAAACGCTGGATCTTAACTTTTTCTGAAAAGACAGTTGGCAAAGGTTCGCCATATTTTCGCGTCGCCTGATCGCGCGCCAGTGCGCACCAGTCGATGTCACATTCACGCATCGCTTTTTCTGTCGCTTCGCGGGAAATACCTTTCTGATTCAGTTCCTGACGAATACGCGCAGGTCCATAACCTTTGCGGCTACGGCTGGCGATAAAGCGCGCAACAAATCGGCTGTCATCAAGATAGCCATGTTCATGGCACCAGGCAATAACACGCTCGTAATCTTCTGCCGTGGCATCAATCTCTTCCGGGCCATTTTTGCCCATAATCGGTGCCGCGAGTTTACGCCGCAGTTCTTGCTCACTGTGATCGCGCACCGCCAGAATGCGTACCGCACGATCCAACAGGCGAGCATATGCCGGGCGACGGGATGTTGATTCTGTCATGGCATACCCTTACAACTTAAAAAGCAAAAGGGCCGCAGATGCGACCCTTGTGTATCAAACAAGACGATTAAAAATCTTCGTTAGTTTCTGCTACGCCTTCGCTGTCATCTACAGAGAAATCCGGCGTTGAGTTCGGGTTGCTCAGCAGCAACTCACGTACTTTCTTCTCGATCTCTTTCGCGGTTTCCGGGTTATCTTTCAGCCAGGCAGTCGCATTCGCTTTACCCTGACCGATCTTCTCACCTTTGTAGCTGTACCACGCGCCTGCTTTCTCGATCAGCTTCTCTTTCACGCCCAGGTCAACCAGTTCGCCGTAGAAGTTGATACCTTCGCCGTAGAGGATCTGGAATTCAGCCTGTTTAAACGGCGCAGCGATTTTGTTCTTCACCACTTTCACGCGGGTTTCGCTACCCACCACGTTTTCGCCCTCTTTCACCGCGCCGATACGACGGATGTCGAGACGAACAGAGGCGTAGAATTTCAGCGCGTTACCACCGGTAGTGGTTTCCGGGTTACCGAACATTACACCAATTTTCATACGGATCTGGTTGATGAAGATCAGCAGCGTATTGGACTGCTTCAGGTTACCCGCCAGCTTACGCATCGCCTGGCTCATCATACGTGCCGCAAGGCCCATGTGAGAGTCGCCGATTTCGCCTTCGATTTCCGCTTTCGGCGTCAGTGCCGCCACGGAGTCAACGACGATAACGTCTACTGCGCCAGAACGCGCCAGGGCGTCACAGATTTCCAGTGCCTGCTCGCCGGTATCCGGCTGGGAGCACAGCAGGTTGTCGATATCGACGCCCAGTTTACGTGCGTAGATTGGGTCCAGCGCGTGTTCAGCATCGATAAACGCACAGGTTTTACCTTCACGCTGCGCTGCGGCGATCACCTGCAACGTCAGCGTGGTTTTACCGGAAGATTCCGGTCCGTAGATTTCGACGATACGGCCCATCGGCAGACCACCTGCCCCAAGCGCGATATCCAGTGAAAGCGAACCGGTAGAGATGGTTTCCACATCCATGGAACGGTCTTCACCCAGGCGCATGATGGAGCCTTTACCAAATTGTTTCTCAATCTGGCCCAGTGCTGCCGCCAACGCTTTCTGTTTGTTTTCGTCGATAGCCATTTTTACTCCTGTCATGCCGGGTAATACCGGATAGTCAATATGTTCTGTTGAAGCAATTATACTGTATGCTCATACAGTATCAAGTGTTTTGTAGAAATTGTTGCCACAAGGTCTGCAATGCATACGCAGTAGCCTGACGACGCACCGCATCACGGTCACCGCTGAAGCATTCCCGCCGGGTAATGCCTTCACCACGGGCGGTGGCAAAAGCAACCCAGACGGTGCCGACAGGCTTCTCTTCACTGCCGCCATCCGGCCCGGCGATACCACTAATAGACACGGCGTAATCAGCACGAGCCGCTTTCAGTGCGCCTATCGCCATTTCCACCACGACAGGTTCGCTCACCGCACCATGCTGCGCCAGCGTCTCTTCGCGTACACCGATCATTTGCGCTTTGGCTTCGTTACTGTAGGTGACAAATCCGCGTTCAAACCAGGCGGAACTGCCGGCAATATCGGTAATCACTTTCGCTACCCAACCGCCGGTACAAGACTCAGCAGTTGTTACGGTTGCGCCACGGGCTTTCAGCGCCTGCCCAACCTGTTCGCTTAACTGCATCAGTTCACTGTCAGTCATCACAACCTCTGTCAGTCAAAAATTTATGCCGGACAAGATAGCACTTTCGTCAGGAAGATGGTGTTGGCGTTGCAATTTTACGAGGAGGATTCAGAAAAAAGCTGATTAGCCAGAGGGAAGCTCACGCCCCCCTCTTGCAAAGAGTTACTGCACGCGCGCCAGCGCCACGGCTTGTCCTAACTGCCAGACCGCCATTGCGTAATGGGTGCTGTGGTTATAACGGGTAATGGTGTAGAAGTTCGGCAGACCGTACCAGTACTGGTAACCTGTTCCAACATCCAGACGCAGCAGGCTGGCTTGTTGATGGTTGCCCAGCGGCTGCTGTGGCGTTAAACCTGCCGCGGCAAGCTGCGAAATGCTGTACTTGGTTTTGAAGCCATTTGGCAAGCCTGGAGCCTGACCGTTTGCCATCACCGCAACCTGATCACCTTTCACCCAGCCGTGCGCTTTGAAATAGTTCGCCACACTACCAATGGCATCAACCGGATCCCACAGGTTGATATGCCCGTCGCCGCTGAAATCTACCGCGTATTGTTTGTAAGACGACGGCATAAACTGACCGTAGCCCATCGCCCCGGCAAAGGAACCTTTCAGATTGAGCGGATCGTCCTGCTCGTCGCGCGCCATCAGCAGGAAGGTTTCCAGCTCGCCAGAAAAATACTCCGCGCGGCGTGGGTAGTTAAATGACAGCGTTGCCAGCGCATCGAGGATGCGAGTTTTCCCCATCACGCGCCCCCAGCGGGTTTCAACGCCGATAATCCCGACGATAATTTCCGGCGGTACACCATACACCTGCCACGCGCGATTCAACGCATCTTCATACTGATTCCAGAAAACCACACCGTTCTGCACGTTGTCCGGCGTAATAAATTTTTTGCGATAACGCAGCCATGCGCCGTTCGGACCTGATGGCGGTTTCACCGATGTGGTTGGTGCCTGGTTATCCATCAGCCGCAGTACCGAATCCAGACGTTTCGCCTGGGAGAGAATTTCCTGCAACTGCTGACGATCGAAACCGTGTTTGTTCACCATTTTGTCGATGAACTGCTGGGCATTCGGGTTATTGGCGAAGTCACCGCCCATCTGCATCACATTGTGCTGCGGCTCAAGCAGGAAGCCGCCAGACGGCGTTCCGGTGGTCGTTTCAGTCTCAGTAGGTTTTGGCTTGCTGCTACAGGCGGCAAGCAACACAAAAAGGGGAAGCAATGTTACATAACGACGCTTGAACATGAGGGGTCCATTTAACAGATTCAACCAGGGGCAAGTATGGTAAAGCATCCCGCCCCGCACAAGGAAGCGGTAGTCACTGCCCGATACGGACTTTACATAACTCAACTCATTCTCCTCACTACCTTCTTTATATAAACTTTCAAAATAAAATATTTATCTTTCATTTTGCGATCAAAATAACACTTTTAAATCTTTCAATCTGATTAGATTAGATTGCCGTTTGGTAATAAAACAATAAATCCTGAAGGAGAGAACAATGATAGAAACCATTACTCATGGCGCAGAGTGGTTCATCGGGCTGTTCCAGAAAGGCGGAGAAGTGTTTACCGGGATGGTAACCGGCATTCTTCCGCTGTTAATTAGCCTGCTGGTTATCATGAACGCATTGATTAATTTTATCGGTCAGCATCGTATTGAACGATTTGCTCAACGTTGCGCCGGTAACCCTGTTTCCCGTTACCTGCTGCTACCGTGCATTGGTACGTTTGTCTTTTGTAATCCAATGACCCTAAGCCTGGGTCGCTTTATGCCGGAAAAATACAAACCCAGCTACTACGCAGCGGCCTCTTATAGCTGCCACTCAATGAATGGCCTCTTCCCTCATATCAACCCTGGCGAACTGTTTGTTTATCTTGGCATTGCCAGCGGTCTGACAACACTGAATCTGCCACTTGGCCCACTGGCGGTGAGTTATCTGCTGGTTGGTTTGGTCACCAACTTCTTCCGCGGCTGGGTGACCGATCTGACCACCGCCATTTTTGAGAAAAAGATGGGCATTCAACTTGAACAAAAAGTTCACCTGGCAGGAGCAACATCATGACACGCATTCGGATCGAAAAAGGAACGGGTGGCTGGGGCGGCCCGCTTGAGCTGGAAGCCACGCCGGGCAAAAAAATCGTCTATATCACCGCCGGTACCCGGCCTGCGATTGTTGACAAACTGGCACAGCTTACTGGCTGGCAGGCTATTGACGGATTTAAAGAAGGTGAACCCGCGGAGGCGGAAATTGGTGTCGCGGTAATCGACTGTGGCGGCACATTACGCTGTGGCATCTATCCGAAACGGCGTATTCCCACCATTAATATCCACTCGACGGGCAAGTCCGGCCCGCTGGCGCAGTACATTGTGGAAGATATTTATGTCTCTGGCGTAAAAGAAGAAAACATCACTGTAGTGGGTGATGCGACACCACAACCCTCTTCCGTGGGCCGTGACTATGACACCAGCAAGAAAATCACCGAACAAAGCGATGGTTTACTGGCGAAGGTGGGAATGGGTATGGGTTCTGCCGTTGCCGTGTTGTTTCAATCTGGTCGTGATACCATCGACACTGTATTAAAAACCATTCTGCCGTTTATGGCGTTCGTCTCGGCGCTTATCGGCATCATTATGGCTTCCGGTCTTGGCGACTGGATTGCCCACGGTCTTGCTCCGCTGGCGAGCCATCCACTGGGGCTGGTCATGCTGGCGCTCATCTGCTCCTTCCCGCTGCTTTCACCTTTCCTCGGCCCAGGCGCAGTTATCGCACAGGTTATCGGCGTATTGATTGGCGTGCAGATTGGTCTCGGCAATATTCCGCCGCATCTGGCTTTACCTGCACTGTTTGCCATCAACGCGCAGGCGGCCTGCGACTTCATCCCGGTCGGTTTGTCGCTGGCGGAAGCTCGTCAGGACACGGTTCGCGTCGGTGTCCCTTCTGTTCTGGTGAGCCGCTTTTTAACCGGCGCGCCAACTGTACTGATCGCCTGGTTTGTCTCCGGTTTTATCTATCAATAGAGGCTGAAACATGACCGTTATTTATCAGACCACCATCACCCGTATTGGCGCGAGTGCCACTGACGCCCTCAGCGACCAGATGCTCATCACCTTTCGTGAAGGCGCGCCTGCGGATCTCGAAGAGTATTGCTTCATTCATTGCCACGGCGAGTTGAAAGGTGCACTCCATCCCGGTTTGCAATTTTCACTCGGGCAGCATCGCTATCCGGTGACCGCCGTTGGCAGCGTGGCGGAAGACAACCTTCGCGAACTGGGTCATGTCACCCTGCGCTTCGATGGTTTAAACGAAGCGGAATTCCCGGGCACTGTCCATGTGGCAGGCCCTGTACCCGACGATATCGCGCCGGGATCGGTTTTGAAGTTTGAATCTGTTAAGGAGTAAAAAATGAATCAGGTTGCCGTTGTCATCGGTGGTGGGCAAACCTTAGGCGCGTTCCTGTGCCACGGTCTGGCTGCCGAGGGGTATCGCGTCGCGGTTGTCGATATTCAGAGCGACAAAGCTGCAAATGTGGCGCAAGAAATTAACGCCGAATATGGTGAAGGAACAGCTTACGGTTTTGGTGCTGACGCCACCAGCGAGCAAAGCGTTCTGGCGCTTTCTCGTGGGGTAGATGAAATCTTTGGTCGCGTGGATTTGCTGGTCTACAGCGCCGGAATAGCAAAAGCAGCCTTTATCAGCGATTTCCAGCTTGGAGATTTTGACCGCTCGCTACAGGTGAATCTGGTGGGCTATTTCCTGTGTGCCCGTGAATTTTCGCGTTTGATGATCCGCGACGGCATTCAGGGTCGCATTATTCAGATCAACTCGAAATCCGGCAAAGTGGGCAGCAAACACAACTCTGGTTACAGCGCCGCGAAATTTGGTGGCGTCGGGCTGACTCAATCACTGGCGCTGGATCTGGCGGAGTACGGCATTACGGTGCATTCGCTGATGCTCGGTAACCTGCTGAAATCGCCGATGTTCCAGTCGCTATTGCCACAATACGCGACCAAGCTGGGTATCAAACCGGAGCAAGTCGAGCAGTATTACATCGATAAAGTACCGCTCAAACGCGGCTGCGATTATCAGGATGTGCTGAATATGCTGCTGTTCTACGCCAGTCCTAAGGCGTCGTACTGCACTGGTCAGTCGATCAATGTCACCGGCGGTCAGGTGATGTTCTGATTAACAGCGGAGATCCGTTAAGGATCTCCGCGAGACTAATAGAATGCCTGATGCGCTACGCTTATCAGGCCTACAGGACTTCCGCCACTACATTAAGGAGAAGTTATGGTATCCGCACTCATCACCGTCGCCGTTATCGCCTGGTGTGCGCAACTGGCCTTAGGCGGCTGGCAAATTTCTCGTTTTAACCGTGCCTTCGACACACTATGCCAGCAAGGGCGGGTTGGCGTGGGCCGTTCCAGCGGGCGCTTTAAACCGCGGGTCGTGGTCGCCATCGCCCTGGACGATCAGCAGCGCATCGTCGACACCTTGTTTATGAAAGGACTGACCGTCTTCGCCCGACCGCAAAAAATTCCCGCAATTACCGGTATGCATGCGGGTGATTTACAGCCCGATGTGATCTTTCCCCATGATCCACTATCACAGAATGCTCTATCATTGGCGCTTAAACTGAAACGTGGATAATTTCGTTGTGAATGTTACTTGCTTGCGAAGTTATCATTTTGAAACCTAAATCAGGTAATCACGCCCATGAAACCTCGTCAGCGTCAGGCCGCCATTCTGGAGTATCTGCAAAAGCAGGGTAAATGCTCGGTTGAAGAATTGGCGCAATACTTTGACACCACAGGCACAACCATTCGCAAAGATCTGGTCATTCTGGAACATGCCGGAACCGTCATTCGTACTTATGGCGGAGTGGTGTTGAATAAAGAGGAATCCGATCCGCCTATCGATCATAAAACACTCATCAACACCCACAAGAAAGAGCTGATTGCAGAAGCTGCCGTTAGTTTTATCCATGATGGCGATTCGATCATTCTTGATGCTGGCAGTACCGTTTTGCAGATGGTTCCCCTGCTCTCGCGCTTTAATAACATCACAGTGATGACCAACAGCCTGCATATCGTCAATGCGCTATCCGAACTGGATAACGAACAAACTATCCTGATGCCAGGCGGAACATTTCGTAAAAAATCGGCCTCATTTCACGGGCAACTGGCAGAGAATGCCTTCGAGCATTTCACCTTCGATAAATTGTTTATGGGCACCGACGGCATCGATCTCAATGCGGGCGTAACCACGTTCAACGAGGTTTATACCGTCAGTAAGGCAATGTGCAATGCCGCGCGCGAAGTGATTTTGATGGCGGACTCATCAAAGTTTGGCCGTAAAAGCCCCAACGTGGTTTGTAGTCTTGAAAGCGTCGATAAGCTAATTACCGACGTAGGTATCGATCCGGCGTTTCGTCAGGCGCTGGAAAAGAAAGGGATCGATGTGATCATAACCGGAGAGAGCAATGAGTGAAGCACTACTGAACGCGGGACGTCAGACGTTAATGCTGGAGTTACAGGAAGCAAGCCGTTTACCGGAACGTCTGGGCGATGATTTTGTTCGCGCCGCCAATATCATCCTGCACTGCGAAGGCAAAGTGGTGGTTTCGGGAATTGGCAAATCGGGCCACATTGGTAAGAAAATCGCCGCAACGCTTGCCAGCACCGGCACTCCTGCCTTTTTTGTCCATCCGGCAGAGGCATTGCACGGCGACCTGGGGATGATCGAAAGCCGCGATGTGATGCTGTTTATCTCTTACTCCGGTGGCGCGAAGGAACTGGATCTGATTATTCCGCGTCTGGAAGATAAATCTATCGCGCTGCTGGCGATGACCGGCAAACCGACGTCACCGCTGGGCCTGGCGGCGAAAGCGGTGCTGGATATCTCCGTAGAACGCGAAGCCTGCCCGATGCATCTTGCGCCGACCTCCAGCACCGTGAATACCCTGATGATGGGCGACGCGTTGGCGATGGCAGTCATGCAGGCGCGTGGTTTTAATGAAGAAGATTTTGCCCGCTCCCACCCAGCCGGGGCACTGGGCGCTCGCTTGCTGAATAAAGTGCATCATCTGATGCGCCGTGATGACGCTATTCCGCAGGTAGCGTTAACCGCCAGCGTGATGGATGCGATGCTGGAACTCAGCCGCACCGGTCTGGGGCTGGTGGCGGTATGTGACGCTCAGCAACAGGTACAAGGCGTCTTTACCGACGGTGATTTACGTCGCTGGCTGGTTGGCGGCGGCGCACTCACCACGCCAGTCAATGAAGCGATGACGGTCGGCGGCACCACGTTGCAATCGCAAAGCCGTGCCATCGACGCCAAAGAGATCCTGATGAAGCGCAAAATCACTGCCGCACCGGTGGTGGATGAAAACGGCAAACTCACCGGCGCAATTAACCTGCAGGATTTCTATCAGGCCGGGATTATTTAATCCTTCAATCCCAGACGTTTCGCCAGCCGATGCAGGTTGGCGACGTCAGTTTCCAGCATTCGCGCGCAGGCAGCCCAGTTGTGATGATTTTGTGCCAGTGCCTGGCGAATGGTTTCACGCTGGAACGCTTCTGTCGCTTCACGCAGATTTTGCTTAACAACGGGCACCGCCGCAGCTTCTCGCGGCGGCAACGTCACCTCAGGAAAAGCAAAATGTTGCGCCTCGAGAATCACTTCATCGCCGCTGCGGGTTGCTCTCGCCAGCACTACCGCCCGATGAATAGCATGTTCCAGTTCGCGCACGTTCCCCGGGAAACTATAATGTTGCAATAAATTCCGCGCCCCGGAACTTAACACCACGCGGGAAAGCCCCAACCGCAGGCGGCACTGTTCGCAGAAATACCCCGCCAGCAGAATGACATCATCGCCCCGCTCACGCAGCGGCGGCACCGAAAGTGGAAACACGCTCAGGCGATGAAACAAATCGGCGCGGAATCGCCCTGCCAGCACCTCTTCGCGTAAGTCGCGGTTAGTCGCCGCCAGCACGCGCACATCGACCCGCAAACTGCGGTCATCGCCAACGCGCTGAATATCGCCATACTGCAACACCCTCAGCAGCTTGGCCTGCAATGCCAACGACAACTCGCCGATCTCATCCAGAAACAGCGTGCCGTTATCCGCCATTTCAAACTTCCCGCTGCGGTTACTGATAGCGCCAGTAAACGCCCCTTTCACGTGCCCGAACAACTCACTTTCCGCCACACTTTCCGGCAGTGCGGCACAGTTGAGATAGACCAACGGATTCACCGCCCTTGGCGAGGCTTCATGAATCGCTTTCGCCACCAGCTCCTTACCGGTTCCCGTCTCACCGCTAATCAGGACGTTGAGATCGGACGCCGCCACAATCTCAATCTCTTTTTTCAATTGCGTCATGCCTGGCGACAGGCCGATCATCTGCGTCTCTTTCAGCGCTTCAAACGGCGCGGCATCGCCCGGCAGCATATTCTGACTTTCCAGTTGTTCAATCAGCAACGCATTGCTTAACGCTCCCGCCGCCAGCGCGGCAATCAGGCGTAACTCTTCGTCGCTGAAAACATCGAACTGATCGGGCTGCATCCCGTCGAGCGTCAATGCGCCGATCAGGTTTTGCCCGGCAAACAATGGCAGACCAACGCAGGCGTGAACCTTCAGACTCTCCTGCCCGGGAATCAAACCGTCATAGGGATCGGGCAATTCGCTGTCTGCGGGAAAGCGCACCACGTCCCCGGCGCGGGCAATCGCTTCCAGCCGTGGATGCCCTTCCAGCGCAAAGCGTCTACCGAGTACATCCTTTGCCAGCCCGTCGATGGCAAGCGGAATAAACTGCCGCGAGTCGTAACGTAGCAATGCAGACGCATCGCACTCCAGCACCTGACGCAGCGTGGTGATCAGGCGCTGAAAACGATCCTGATGACCAATCCCACGCTGCAATTCGATGGCGATATTCGCCAGCACATCAACGGAAAAACTCATCTTTGCCTCACTGTCAATTTGACTATAGATATTGTCATATCGACCATTTGATTAATAGTCATTTTGACTACTCATTAATGAGCATGAATTAATTTATACATAAAAATCAATCAGATAAAAAACTGGCACGCAATCTGCAATTAGCAAGACATCTTTTTAGAACACGCTGAATAAATTGAGGTTGCTATGTCTATTGTGGTGAAAAATAACATTCATTGGGTTGGTCAACGTGACTGGGAAGTGCGTGATTTTCACGGCACAGAATATAAAACGCTGCGCGGCAGCAGCTACAACAGCTACCTCATCCGCGAAGAAAAAAACGTGCTGATCGACACCGTTGACCATAAATTCAGCCGCGAATTTGTGCAGAACCTGCGTAATGAAATCGATCTGGCGGATATCGATTACATCGTGATTAACCATGCAGAAGAGGACCACGCCGGGGCGCTGACCGAACTGATGGCGCAAATTCCCGATACGCCGATCTACTGTACTGCCAACGCTATCGACTCGATAAATGGTCATCACCATCATCCGGAGTGGAATTTTAATGTGGTGAAAACTGGCGACACGCTGGATATCGGCAACGGCAAACAGCTCATTTTTGTCGAAACGCCAATGCTGCACTGGCCGGACAGCATGATGACTTACCTGACAGGCGACGCGGTGCTGTTCAGTAACGATGCTTTCGGTCAGCACTACTGCGACGAGCATCTGTTCAACGATGAAGTGGATCAGACGGAGCTTTTCGAGCAGTGCCAGCGTTACTACGCCAATATCCTGACGCCGTTCAGCCGCCTGGTAACGCCGAAAATTACCGAGATCCTAGGCTTTAACTTGCCAGTCGATATGATAGCGACCTCTCACGGCGTGGTATGGCGCGATAACCCGACGCAAATTGTCGAGCTGTACCTGAAATGGGCGGCGGATTATCAGGAAGACAGAATCACCATTTTCTACGACACCATGTCGAATAACACCCGCATGATGGCTGACGCTATCGCCCAGGGGATTGCGGAAACCGACCCACGCGTGGCGGTGAAAATTTTCAACGTCGCCCGAAGCGATAAAAACGAAATCCTGACCAATGTCTTCCGCTCAAAAGGCGTGCTGGTCGGCACCTCTACGATGAATAATGTGATGATGCCGAAAATCGCCGGGCTGGTGGAGGAGATGACCGGATTACGCTTCCGTAACAAACGCGCTAGTGCTTTCGGCTCTCACGGCTGGAGCGGCGGTGCGGTGGATCGTCTTTCCACGCGCCTGCAGGATGCGGGTTTCGAAATGTCGCTTAGCCTGAAAGCCAAATGGCGACCAGACCAGGACGCTCTGGAGTTATGTCGTGAACACGGTCGCGAAATCGCCCGTCAGTGGGCGCTCGCGCCGCTGCCGCAGAGCACGGTGAATACGGTGGTTAAAGAAGAAACCTCTGCCGCCACGACGGCTGGCCTCGGCCCACGGATGCAATGCAGCGTCTGCCAGTGGATTTACGATCCGGCAAAAGGTGAGCCAATGCAGGACGTTGCGCCAGGAACGCCGTGGAGTGAAGTCCCGGATAACTTCCTGTGCCCGGAATGCTCTCTCGGCAAAGACGTCTTTGACGAACTGGCATCGGAGGCAAAATGAGCAACAGCATTGTGATCATTGGTTCGGGCTTCGCCGCCCGCCAACTGGTGAAAAATATTCGCAAACAGGACGCCAGTATTCCATTAACTCTGATTGCCGCCGACAGCATGGATGAGTACAACAAACCTGACCTCAGCCATGTTATCAGTCAGGGGCAACGTGCCGACGACCTTACCCGCCAGACGGCGGGTGAATTTGCCGAGCAGTTTAATCTGCACCTGTTTCCACAAACCTGGGTGACGGATATCGATGCCGAAGCCCGTGTGGTGAAAAGCCAGAATAATCAGTGGCAATACGACAAGCTAGTACTGGCAACCGGTGCCAGTGCCTTTGTCCCGCCTGTGCCTGGGCGTGAGTTAATGCTGACGTTAAATAGTCAGCAAGAGTATCGCGCCTGTGAAACGCAACTGCGGGATGCCCGACGCGTGTTGATTGTTGGCGGTGGTTTGATTGGTAGCGAACTGGCGATGGATTTTTGTCGTGCAGGCAAAGCGGTCACGCTAATCGACAACGCTGCCAGTATTCTGGCGTCGTTAATGCCACCGGAAGTAAGCAGCCGCTTGCAGCATCGGTTGACGGAGATGGGCGTTCATCTGCTGTTGAAATCTCAGTTACAGGGGCTGGAAAAAACGGATTCTGGCATTCTGGCAACGCTGGACCACCAGCGTAGTATCGAAGTGGATGCGGTAATTGCCGCCACCGGGCTGCGCCCGGAAACAGCCCTGGCACGACGCGCCGGGCTGACGATTAATCGTGGCGTTTGCGTCGATAGCTATCTGCAAACCAGTAATGCCGATATTTATGCGCTGGGCGATTGCGCGGAAATTAACGGTCAGGTATTGCCGTTCCTCCAGCCGATTCAACTTAGCGCAATGGTGCTGGCAAAAAATCTTCTCGGCAATAACACGCCGCTGAAACTCCCGGCGATGCTGGTGAAAATCAAAACGCCAGAATTACCGCTACATCTGGCAGGCGAAACCCAGCGTCAGGATTTACGCTGGCAAATTAATACCGAACGCCAGGGAATGGTGGCGCGCGGTGTTGACGATGGTGACCAGCTTCGCGCCTTTGTGGTCAGTGAGGATCGGATGAAAGAGGCGTTTGGATTGTTGAAAACGTTGCCGATGTAGGCATGGTTTTCTCCCTCGCCCAAAGGGCGAGGGGACTGTCCGCGCTACTTTTAACGCTTCGTTACGCCACATCCGCCACTATGCAGCATGCAGGATGCGCGCCGCAACAATAACCCCCTGCCCCAGAGACAACCCGCCATCGCCCGCCGGTAAACTCTGTGGAAAGAGCAATGTGAAATCAGCGAGATAATGCGCCAGGCGTGTACGCAGCAATCGGTTATGAATAACCCCACCGCTAAATACCAGCGTAGTGATACCGCGCATCGTGGCCTGCTCACGCATCAACGCGGCAAACCCCTGCGCCAGCGCATCATGAAACGCCCACGCGCGTTGATTAACCGGTGCCTGCCAGTTCAGCCACTGCTGCCAGAAAGTGGCGAGATCCAGTTGATTGTCCACCAGCGGTATCGTCACCCCGGGTAAGGACGGTAAGGATTTTGACATGGGAGCGAACAC
>ENA-OPYE01001034-OPYE01001034.1-human-gut-metagenome-genome-assembly--contig:-NODE-1034-length-17030-cov-48.758822_pt1 | contig 17030 bp, 7 predicted proteins | sample MGYA00241063_ERZ501442 | MGnify/ENA primary metagenome ERZ501442 (study PRJEB25962, sample SAMEA1967055) | human gut metagenome | biome: human gut; feature: human-associated habitat; material: faeces... | reverse complement strand
GCATGGCACCCGGCAATTCGGGTGCAGCATCCCAACGCTTGATACAGCCCCACTTTTCTACAATAGGAATATATTCCTTCGGATCCGGGTCTTTTATGTTTTCAGGCATCTGACCGCCTGCCATCTTCATATTAAGGTAATGCCCTTCAAGATGAAGACCAAGTACCGGACTGTCCGGTTCCGCCATCAACCTGGTACAAGTTTCGGCAGCTGCCTCAATCATCGGTACGGTAGAAGAAGACAACGTTGGAAAAATACTGGTAGTACCATGTTTCATGTGAGCATTAATGGCTGTACGGAAAGCCTCTTCCGTACCTTCCATAAAATCACCGCCACCACCACCATGACAATGGATTTCCACACCACCGGGAACAACATACATACCTTTAGCGTCAATCAGCTCGGCTCCGATAACAGCTAAATCACAATTGGTAACTTCTAAAATCTTATTGTCGCGCATAAGGACAGATCCGTCCTTCAACCAGCCCTGTGGGGTAAGAATCTTTGCGTTAATGATTTGGGTCAACATGATACTATGATAAGTTAGAATTTTTAATTGGCATATTAAATTTGCCAACAAAAATAGCAACTTTTTCACTTTCTAAAACAGATTTCCCCAATTATTTTCCAACTTTTTTAATAAATAAGCCCCGCTTAATAAAATCAAGCGGGGCACAGATAGTGGAAATTGAAACAAATCTTTTTACTTACTCATTAAAACTAGCCTACCTGATTTAAGTCCTTTACCTGTTGCGGTCAATATGATTTCTCCTGGTTTATCAGTACTTTGCACAACAGCAGTCATCATTCCGTTAAACACTTTCATCTGCGGAACATGGAAAAGTTCCAATGAAGTGGGATCTCCGTTTGCACCGGCACGATAGGTTCCCGCACCTTTTACAGAATACTTGATGAGATGCTGCGCATCGGGACAAAGATTACCCTCTTTGTCCACCACTCTTACTGTGACAAATGACAAATCCTTGCCATCAGCCTTTATTTCATTGCGATCTGCAACCAGTTCTATATGGTCGGGCTTGCCTGCCGTATGGATTTCCTTTTCGGCCACAGCTTCCCCCTTATCATTATAGGCAACCACTTTTACGGTTCCCGGCTCATACTTTGTATCCATCCACATCAAACGGTAGCGTTTCTGGCGTTTGAAATCTGCTATGGAAGCAGAATCCGCACTATTTTCAGCCGTTACAGTCAAATCTTTGGTACGCTTACCCTGACTCTTGCCATTGATAAACACTTCTGCCGACGGATAATTTGTATAAACAAAGATAGGAGTCACTTCTCCTTCACGTCCCGGCCATGTCCAATGAGGAAGGATATGCAGCGTTTCTTCATCTTTGTTCCAATGACTGCGGTACAGATAGTAACGGTCTTTGGGCAATCCGGCCAAGTCGATGATACCGAACAAAGAAGAATGGCTGGGCCAATCAGTATAATAAGGAGTCGGTTCGCCCAAATAATCGAAGCCCGTCCATACAAATTCTCCGATACCCCATGCGTTATCCTCATGCCAAATCCAGTCATCCTCCGGCAAATTGGACCAACCACAATGTTCCACATCGTAAGAAGAAGACTGATGATCGTCATATTTCTTCATAGCCTGACGGACAACAGGGAATTTATAGACGCCACGCGAACTTACTGTAGAAGCTGTTTCACTACCTAGAATAATCTGCTGAGGCAATTTCTTATAGTTTTCTGGATATTTATGAGGGCGGTAATTGAAACCGGCCACATCCATCACAGCAGCCATATTATTATTTACTACAGCATCAGGCGCATCCATACCTTGTGTTACAGGACGGGTAGGATCTTCACGATGACAGATATCCTGTAACATACGCGAAAGCTTTGGTCCGTTATTGCCATTCCACTGGTCGGGTACTTCGTTACCGATGCACCACATAACAATACTCGGATTGTTACGGTAATGACGGATCAGATTAGTCAGATCCTTCTCCACCCATTCATCAAATATTTTATGATAACCGTTGGCCATCTTTGCCGATTTCCACTCGTCGAAAGACTCCACCATCAGCATCATACCCATTTCATCACAAGCCTCCACCAATTCGGGTGCCGGCATATTATGAGAAGTACGGATGGCATTACAACCCATATCTTTCAGAATACGAATCTGACGACGTATAGCGGCATCATTTACAGCACCGCCTAACGGACCCAAGTCATGATGGTTACATACCCCTTTGAATTTGGTCAGCTTTCCATTCAGGAAAAAGCCCTTGCCGGGAACAATCTCCAAAGTACGGATACCAAAGCGGGTGGTATATTCGTCTTTCAAGGTATTCCCTTCATATACTTTGGATTCAGCTGTATAAAGAACCGGATTTTCAGGACTCCACAACTCAGGATTAGCCACTGCAAACTCCTGTTCAAACAAAGCATTATCAAAAACACTCAACTTGTTTTCCCCGGTAGCAACCACTTTGCCGTTTTTATCCTTGATCTGCGTCACAATACGGTAATTATCCTTATTAGCTCCTTCAGGGCTAACCAAAGAAGTTTTCAAAGACACTTTTGCATATTTGTCTGTCACCACAGGAGTGGTAGCATACGTTCCCCAAGCAGGAATATGCGTATCTTCATTGATTACCAGATGAACATTGCGGTACAATCCGGCCCCCGGATACCAACGTGATGATTCAGGCTCGTTTTCCAAACGGACTGCCAGTTCGTTCCTCTCACCCGGTTTCAGATAAGGGGTCGCATCCACATAAAAAGAATTATAACCGTAGGGCCAATAACCGGCCTCCTGCCCGTTCACATAAACACGGGCATGGCTCATTGCTCCATCAAATATCAAAGTCGCTTTCTTGCCTTTCTCAAAACCAGGAGCATCAAAGTTCAGGCGATACCATCCGGTTCCTACAAACGGAAGACCTCCGGTACGTCCGGCATGTTCCATCGCCTCGGTCTGTCCATCTTGAGTAATAGCCATTTCCTGCTTGTCGTTATTGATACTGAACGGACCATAAATCGCCCAATCATGAGGAACGGTGACGTTCTGCCATTTACTGTCATTATAACCGGGATTGGCAAATTCCGCATTATCTTCACGCGTAAATTTCCACCCTTTTTCGAAAGTCTGCTCTGTACGTACCTGCGCTTGCAAAAAAGCAAAATAACAAACAGCTCCTAACGCAGCACACAAAAATCGTTTCGTATTCATAGTTATTTCTTATTAGGATTTTCTGTTACTATAAAAGTAATTTCACCTGCCTTGATCAAATCATCATGCGAAATCAAATATTTATTAATTTTCTTATTGCCCAGTCTGATTTCCTTTATATAATCCCCTTGTCCTTCTTTCTTGATAACCAATTCTTTCTTGCCCCAATATTTAGGATCAAGCTGAACGGTCACTTTATCAAAAGTAGGAGTGGTCAATGTATATTCGGGCACACCCGGACAATCCGGATAGAATCCCATCATACTGAATATAGCCCATGCAGACATCGTACCCGTATCATCATTGCCGGGAATTCCATCCGGCTTAGTTGTGAAATACTTAGCCAGCAATTCCTTCACCAATTTCTGTGTACGCCATTCTTCACCTTTGAAACGACTGAACAGGTAAGGATAGGCTATATCGGGTTCATTGGCCGGATCATAATTCCCTTCATCAAACACGCTTTGCAATTTATCAACAAATTTCTTGTCGCCCCCCATCAACTTTACCAAGCCATTGATATCATGAGGCACAAAGAAAGTGTAATTCCATGCATTACCTTCATGGAAACCGGGACTAGGTGCAAAATTAGCTCCTTCTTTCGGATCAAACGGTTCATAGAATTTGCCTTCTTTAGTTATCGGACGCAAGGTTCCGAAATCCTTGCTATAATAATTTTTATAGCCCATAGAACGTTTGCGGAACAATTTCGCATCTTCTTTCTTACCTAAAGCCTCCGCCAAGGTAGAAAGTGCATAGTCGGCAACATAGTATTCCAAAGCATGAGAAACCGAATTATCATACTGACTTTCCATCGGCACATACCCTTTGGACATATAATCATCATTATCCGGACGCATCAGATTATCCTTGCCCGGAGTAGTGGCCGACTTATACATTCCCTTATAAGCTTCGTCAATGTCAAAGTCTTGCAATCCCTTCATCCAACTGTCTACCAGAACAGGAATAGAAGGGTCACCTTCCATCGTCAATGTTTCACGACCATACAATTCCCATTTCGGGAACCATCCGTGTTCCTTGTACATGCCCATCATGGTGTGAATCATATCCATCTGACGCTCCGGATATACCAAAGTCATCAACTGGTGATAGTTACGATAAGTATCCCACAATGAGAATACCGTGTAACGGTTACGGTTGGTGGTCAAAATCTTATCTCCCTCCATTTGTGGATATTGTCCGCTTACATCCTGCAAAATATTCGGATGAACCATCGTGTGATACATAGCGGTATAGAATACTCCTTTTTCCTCTTCCGTTCCACCTTCCACTTTGATACGGGAAAGATCATCGTTCCATTTCTTACGGGCTTCCGCACGCAGTTTGTCGAATGTTGTACCGAAAGGCTGTTCTTTTTCCAGATTCAAACGGGCATTCTCTATGCTGACAAAAGACACGCCCATACTGACTTCAATCACTTCTTCCGCCGTGGTATCGTAAGTAAACCACACTCCTATATCATCTCCGCTTATTTCTTTTGTATAAGCAGTATAGAGTTTATATTTACCGGCCGTATCATCCCATTGCGCCTCCACACCCATCGGACGCATCATTTTCCAATAACCGCGTTTTGCCGGTACTTTGTTGATACGCATTACAAAATAGATAGGAAATACCGCCTGAGGATTATAACAGAAAGTTCCCAACAATTTGGTACCTTCAATCTCACGGTCGTTTACAAAACGAACGGTAGCACCACTCTCATTGGTCAATCCCTCTCCCAGATTCAACAAGATATTGCTTTGTCCGGCAGGAAAAGTAAAGCGTGCCATACTGGTACGTGGAGTGGCAGTCAGTTCACATTTCACATTGTATTTATCCAGTATATTGGTATAATAACCCGGATTTGCAGTTTCACCTTGATAGAAGCTTCCATAATTATGATAATCCACATCCAGTTTGCCGGTGGTAGGCATTAATAACAATGATCCCAATTCCGGACAGCCTACCCCGCTAAGATTAACGTGCGCAAAGCCGGTAAGATATTTATTATTGAATTCGTATGGAGTGGACCACCATTGCTTGTCTTTATCCTTATCCCCTTCGGGAACCCCCATCACATTGAAAGGAGTCACCGACATCATTCCATGAGGGGTTAATGCTCCGGGGTTTGTCGTACCGTAATTAGTAGTACCCACAAAAGGGTTTACATAATCTACCGGCTCTTTCTGTGCTGCCGCAGAAAAAACTGAGATACAAGCCAGAACAGCCGATAACAAAATTTGTTTCTTCATGCTATTTGTTGTTTATATAAGTTCTATTATTTCACTACAATTTCATCTGTAAACAAGAAACCTCCGAATTCGCCCGAAGATGCCTGATAACGTATGTAACGTGCTTTGGCATTTCCTTCCCAACCAAAGTTGATGAAAGTCACTTTGTCATCCTTCACTACTTTATGCTCCATGCGCTTCAGTTCCGTAAACTCCTTACCATCATTGGAAACGGAAATGATCACTTCTGAAGGCATAAAGACTTCAGGTCCACACACCTGCATAAAGTCTGCTCCAACAGAATGAATTTCTGTTTCTTTTTCCATATCAATGGTCACATCCATTCTTTTCTTGTCTATAAAACCTTGCCAACGCCTGTCACCATAAGTCCAGCCTCCGATCACACCATCTACCAAGGCACTGTCACCACCGGCCGAATAGCCGGGATAATAAGCGGCATCCGGTCCGTAAGCCACTTTCTTACCTACTGCCAAATGTTGTACGGGCTGATCCGCTCCCGGACGATTTCCTATCTCATTTTTCAAATCAAAAGGATGGTATCCTTCAGCTTTCAATGCCTCTACCTCTTTCAATGCACGAACATGAAAATCATCATAGTTCTTCACAGAAGGGGCACTCCAAGCAACTTCCGCCAAGGCAAGAATACGAGGATAAATCATCATTTCCGCATGTTCCGGAGTCGGAATATATTCTGTGAATAAATTAGCTTGTACTCCATACACCAACTGGACTTTATCCGCACTCAAAGTATCGGGTACAGGATTAAATGAATAAACTTTGGACAAAGGCAGATAGCCTCCTATTGCTTCCGGCTGGGAATCAGGAGCATCCTGATAAGAATCAAAATAGCAGAACTCACCCGGACTCATAATAGCCATGTGGCCGGAATCAACCGCTTTCATTCCCCCTTCCGTGCCACGCCATGACATGACAGTGGCATTAGGTGCCAAACCACCTTCCAATATTTCATCCCAACCCAATAATTTACGTCCGTGGGCATTCAAAAAGACCTCAATACGATGAATCAGATAACTCTGTAACTCGTTCACATCTTTCAAGCCTTCTTTTTTCATACGTGCCTGGCACAGTTTGCAAGTGGGCCATGAGGCTTTACCTGCCTCATCCCCTCCTATATGAATATATTCGGACGGGAAAAGTTCCATTACCTCTGTCAACACATTTTCCAGAAACTCAAAAGTCTTTTCATTACCGACACAGAAATCGGCTTGTTTGTAAGGTTCGTGTGTACAAGACAACTCAGGATAAGCAGTCAGTACTTCTTCCGAATGCGCAGGCATCTCTATCTCAGGAATAACAGTAATAAAACGTTCCTGAGCGTATGCCACCAGTTCGCGGATATCATCTTGAGTATAATAACCTCCGTGAGCATCTTTACTGCCTTCTTCTTCATACCGTCGTCCGTTATTCCACCATTCTTTCCAGGTAGGAAACTCACGCCATGCCGCAAATTCTGTCAGACGGGGATATTTTTTTATTTCAAGACGCCAGCCCGCAGCGTCAGTAAGATGCAGATGCAGACGGTTCAATTTATAATATGCCAAAGCATCCATCTGCTTTTTTATAAATTCCTTATCGAAGAAATGACGGGAAACATCCATCATAAAGCCACGATAAGCAAAACGGGGTTCATCCGTAATGACTCCTGCCGGCAATCCTTTTTCATCAACCATTTGCAGCATAGTCTGACCTCCATAGAACAATCCTGCCCCGGAAGTTGCACGAATAAGTACCTGATCAGGAGTTACCGTCAGAACATATCCCTCGGAAGAGTTTACCTCCGGCAGTTCCGCCACTTGTTTCAAGACAACATTATGTCCCTCTTCTGCTATTACCGGTTTCAAATTCATGGAAGAAGCCACCAGATAATCTTCCAAAATCTTCTTGTCCCCCTCAGACGCATCTATATATAACCCTGTTTCCGAATTCAATGAAAACACTTCCTGCTGTAATTCCACCTTTAATGGTGCGGGAATAACAGAAAGTGTGCGTTGCTCTTCTTTCGTGCAACTTGCAAACAGCAAGCCCAATGCAACTTCCGCCAATATAATCAATCTTCTCATCTTCTCTTTTCTTTAATTCTATTAATTTCATTAGTACGAATGCCCGGTTTCAATTCTCCATTAATAATGTAATGAAATCCGTCCTGCGAAACTATTACAGCTCCGGCACGCGCACCTTGTTCATATTCGCCTAATGTAGTCCATTTATCCGTCTGCGGATGATAGAGCAGCAGGTTTCTATTAAACCGATACCACTCTACAGGATGTGACAAATATTCTTTTCCCGCATAAATACCTTGCAGAGCTTTTAAGAATATATCCTTATCAACTCCTCCGGCACACAATATCATACCCTCGCCAAAAGAGGTTCCCATTCCACCACCTAAAGAGATCTCATTACCTTCCGCATCATACGGGGTGGCAACCGATGACCATTCTTTCGTTTCCGGAGAATACATATATCCATCTACTGACAAAGAAGCCTGATGCCCTTCAACAGCCGGGGCAAATCCCCCCCACACATAAAGTTTTCCATCTTGTGCCACGCAAACAGGTTGTACTCTGGGTTCACCCGGAATATCTGTTTCTCTTTTCCATCCTCCAGACAAATCCAACAGATCAAGCATGTACATGGCCGAGGATGGAATGCCATTTACATTTCCACCGACAATATATAGTGAATGTCCTACTAATGCACCTGCCATATTATCCATAGTTACAGGCAAAGAGGGCAAAGTATCTCTTTTCAAGGTGTCTTTTTGCAAAGATAAAAGAAAAACATCAGACAAGCTGTGTGTTGCCGTAGTCCCTCCAACACAAATTAACCCTTTTTCAGTAGAAATAGTGACTCCATAAGCTGCTGCCTGAGGCAGTTGGCCTATTTTCTTCCACTCAAAAGCCGTATCATTTGACAAAGGGGCGATATATATATCCCGATAATAAGCTTTTTTTCCTCCATCGGCTACCGGTATATCAGGGAAATTACAACCTCCGGCTATCAGCAAATTTCCTTCAATCACTCCCGCATATAATGCAGAAACTCCCTTAAGAAAACCGGTATTCTCTGTAGGGAACCCATGCATTTTCTCAAGAGATATTTCAGAAGCATCCGATTGACCGCTACAAGCAGCCATTGTCATCATGCCCAGTATCGCATAAACGCCATATATTATTTTTCTGATCATGTTTTCATGGTGAAGCAAATAATAAAAAGTGTGCCAAAAGCAAATCAGCCATCCCGCTTGCCCCAGAAACGGATTGCACCAACGCAAACACAACATTCCTTACGCATATGGACGGAGGCATTCCACCTCACGCCCAACGGTACTCTATCACACTTTTGGCACACAGTCATTATTTGAATATAACTATCAATTTAATGAAATTTCATCAACAAACAAGAAAGCCGGATTTCCTTTGCCACCGTGCCAAGCAGGAATGCTATGTTCCGCTAAAGCGGTCACTTTCACATAACGGGCAGTCACCGGATCGAAAGTCAACGTATGGTTGAACACTCCATTCTTGTCATCCTGCTTCATTGCCGGATATTTTTCTGAAGCAATTTCCTTAAAGTTCTTTCCGTCTTCGGATACAGCTACAGAAAAAGCACGGGCATCAAACACCCAGTCACCTTTTTCCACACAAGTAGAAATAGAAGCGCTGCTGATTTCTGTCGGTTGCTGCATATCAATAACTGCTTCCATATCATTTTTATAGAAAGCAATCCAACGGCCCGTCTTATAGTTACCGTTACCTTTCAATCCGTCCACCAAAGTGGGAGCGCCTTTGAATTCATATTGCTTGTTTACCGGTTGCAACATAGTGACAGGTTTCATACTAGCCTTGTTAAAAGCAATTTCCTCTGTAACCACGCGGCTATTTCCTGCAGGACGTACAGTAATCGCTTTAAAAGTACAATTCTGTTTCAATTTCAATGTTTCCGTATACAACTGGGAAGCAGCGGAAGGTTCCGTTCCATCCAAAGTGTAATAGATAGGACTATTATCAATAGTAGACAAAGTAACATCCAGCGTACCATCTTTCGGATTAGGAGTAAATACAGCATTTACATCAAAGACATGCTTGGCATAATTATATTTATAAACATCATAAATATCTACCAACTGAGGCAAACGCTTCAAGAAACCTTCATAGTTTTTCTTTTCCGGCATGGTCCACTGAATTTCAGACAAAGCAGCCATACGGGGTAATTCCATATATTCTACCTGACTGTAGGTAGAAATGTATTCAGTCCATAAGTTGGCCTGTACGCCAATGATGTATTTCTGCTCTTCCGGAGTCAGATCAGCCGGCATCGGCTCATAGTTATATACTGTTTCAACGGGTACATATCCACCAATAGCCTCAGGTTCATTAGCAATATCCTTGGTTTGGTAATAGTCGAAATACAAATAAGTATTAGGAGTCATAATTACATCATGTTTCTGTTTTGCGGCTTCAATACCTCCGGCAACACCACGCCATGACATTACAGTGGCATTGGGAGCCAATCCGCCTTCCAGAATTTCATCCCAACCGATAATCTGACGTCCGTGTCCGTTCAGGAACTTCTCTGCATGATTGATAATGAAACTCTGCAATCTTTCCTCGGCAGTATGATTCTTGTCAGACTTAAGACCTAAAGCCTTGATACGAGCCTGGCACTTTGGACATTTTGCCCAACGTACCTTAGGACATTCGTCACCACCTACATGAATATATTCTGACGGGAAAATCTGAATAATTTCCCCTAATACATCTTCAATGAATTTCAAGGTTTCATCATTTCCTGCGCAAAGCACATCTTCTGATACCCCCCAGATTTTCCATACTTCGTACGGACCACCAGTACAGCCTAAGTTAGGATATGCAGCCAAAGCAGCCTGCATGTGTCCCGGCATATCAATTTCCGGTATAACCGTAATATGACGTTCGGCAGCATAAGCTACAATTTCTTTTGCTTCTTCCTGTGTGAAGAATCCACCATAAGGCTTGCCATCATATTTTCCCGAGTTATGTCCGATAACCGTTTCCGCTCTTTTAGAACCTATTTCAGTCAGTTCAGGACGACTCTTGATTTCGATTCTCCATCCCTGGTCTTCAGACAAATGCCAGTGGAAACGGTTGATGTTGTGCAAAGCCAGCATATCAATAAAACGCTTTACTGAATCTACCGGGAAAAAATGACGTGACACATCCAACATTGCACCACGATAAGAGAAACGAGGATAGTCATTGATTTCAACCGCCGGTAAAGCGATATCCACTCCTTGTGCCACCGGAATAGATTTACGCAACGTCTGGATGCCATAAAATACTCCGGCTTCCGTAGGTCCTGAAATAACCACTTGGTCGCTGGTTACCTTTAACTGGTATCCTTCAGGATTTTCAGCATTTCCACCTAATTGCAGGATTATTCCTTTGCCGTCTGTACCGGCTTGTACAGCCAATGACTTTCCGGTAAGATCTTTGATATAACTTGCCAAAAATTCAGCGTTCTTTTGCATTTTTTCATTGCCTTCCGGATACATTATCTTAGTTCCATTTGACAAAATAAACGGAGCAGCCTGATCCATTACCGAAATTTCCTGCGGTAACGGAATTATCTGATAATTTGCTTCTTTCACTTCTGTGTTACAGGATAAAAGCATAAAACCTGCCATTGTCAGCCCTGCAAGGCCCATTAAAGTTTTCATAATAGATATTAATTGATTAGTTAGTATCACTTAATTGCTTAATAGTTATATCAACCTTTTCATTCTTCTTCAGTTTATCTGAAGTAATAATCACTTTCTTTGTCTGTCCCGGCAACAAGTCAAAGAAGTTGTCAGTAAATCTCGCACCTTGAACAGGAATCTCTATGAACACATCCCTGGCCAGCTGTCTGGCAGACAGAGTCACTTCATATTTTCCATCCATCGGCTTCACTTTATAGCGGATCTCAGTCTTCGGAAGCTCCTGATCTTTTGCGTGGTTAAAGTAATAAATTTCTTCGGATAAAACCTCACCTTTCTTATTTTTTAATGTCATTAGAAGAAAAGTATTTTGAGGACTTGTTGTTATACCCGCATAAGGTTCCTTATAATATAAGGTGGAAGCATTGGCCGGAACCTCACCCTTGATACTCTTTTTAGTCAGAACTTTTCCATTAAAATCCATCACACGCAACAATAAAGTCACCTCTTTATCCGCTTCCAGCTTGTCCGACATAACATAAATATTCAAATCCTCCCCTTCCTTGACAGCATCTACCAATACCGGAGCAAAAGCTCTTTTTGCCTGATAATGCAACGCTTTCCAATTGCCATAATAATCAATGCTCGACCAGGAAACGACCGGCCAGCTGTCATTCAGCTGCCAATATAAAGTCCCCATACAATAGGGACGGTTACGACGATGGGCTTCCAAACCCTGGCGCACTCCTACCCCCTGCAAAACCAAACCCATATAAACCAACTGATCGAAATCTTCAGGCACTTTATAATACAGTCCCATAGTCTTCTTGATGAGGAAATTACCGATAGTGGCTTTTTGATGAGCATTCATCACCTCCGATTCCAATGCATAATCTTCCGGTGAGGCAAAAGTAGCAATCGTCTTCATTTCAGGAAATGCCTGAAAACCAAACTCACTCATAAAACGCGGAATTTCCGTATCCAGACTTTCAAACGGTTTCTGACCATACCAGATACCCCAATTATGGCTGTCTGCAATCTTCCAACTTTCGGGACGTCCCCAATTGGCCTCGTACGGAGAACCATGCATATAGAAACGGTCCGGATCAAGTTCAGCTACTTTACGAGGCAACAACTCACGGAAAAGTTTGTCATAGCCCTGCTTCATTCCTTCCATAATACCGGGATCAGTGTATTTCTTATCCCATCCCCAGTAGCGCATACCTTCATAAATTTCATTGTTTCCACACCACATAGCCAGACTGGCATGGTTCCGTAAACGCTTGATATTATATTCCGCCTCGGCCTCTACCCGTTTCATAAAAGCAGGATCAGACGGATAAGTAGTGCAGGCAAAAATAAAATCCTGCCAAACTAAAATTCCATTCTCGTCCGCCGCCTGGTAAAAAGCATCATCCTCATAAATTCCTCCACCCCATACACGAATCATATTCATATTGGCATCTTTCACATCCTTGAACAACTGGCGGTAACGTTCTTCAGTAATGTTAGGCAGCAAAGCATCATCCGGGATAAAATTCGCGCCTTTGGCAAACATAGGTTCACCATTGACTACAAAATAGAAGGATTCTCCCTGATCGTCTTTTTCTTTCACCACCTTTATTGTACGGAGTCCGATACGCTCTTTTTGAGAAGCTATCACTTTACCATCCACCTTTATTACGGCTTCAAAGTCATACAATGCAGGTTCCCCCCAACCATTAGGCATCCATAAATGAGGCTGCCGTATCTCTATGGGAAGAAGAATATGGTTTGTTCCCGGCTGCAATGTCACCTCTTTCTGTTCGGTTACCTTTTCACCCTCCTTATAAGAATAAGCAACGGTTACTTCCGCTTTCTGAGGAGTTGCAGAAACACTGTTTACAGTCAGGCGGTTTTCAACTTTCGCCAGATCTTTTGTTACCGAAGCCTGACGTACATAGTAATCATCAATGCGTGCCACATCATAGAAAGTCAGTGTCACAGGCCGCCAGATACCACTGGTTACCAAGCGGATTCCCCAATCCCAGCCATAACTGTAAGGCGCTTTACGGCTATAGATACTAACCCGCTTATCACTATGATCATTATCAGCAGGATAATCAAAACCATTGGTTTCCCATTGGGGTAAAGTTTGCTTGACAGGTGAATGAAACAGAATCTGCAAATGGTTTTCTCCCTTCCGCAACACCTCTTTTACCGGAAGAGTATAGCCGACAAACATATTGTCCGTACGTTCCAACAAAGAGCCGTTCAGATAAATATCCGCATACGTATCCAACCCTTCCAAAATCAACAAGGCAGCATCCCGCGAGAGTTGCTCATCCGTCATATTAAAAGTAGTTTTATAAACCCAGTCCTCATTCTCTACCCACTGCACTTTTTGCTCATTCATCCCATAAAATGGATTGGGCAGCTTATTATGAGAAATCAAATCCTGATGTACCGTTCCGGGCACCGTAGCCGGCAACCATTCGTTCCGGCCGACCTGGGCGAACTCCCATCCCTTATCAAGACTCAGACTCTCTGACTTCTTATACTCCTTTGCACTGAGCATCATCGGAAAGCATCCTAACATCATCAAAACTTTTAATGTTTTCTTCATCTTACCTATCTTTATTAATTCATATACTATTCAGCCCAGAATGTGGATGCAGGCAAACCGGCGCCATTTACCAGATTGGCACGGGTAAATGGCTGCCATCCGTAACGAACCGTTTCCGGCTCTTTCACCTTGTCACTCCATACTTTTATTTTACCGTTTTCAACAACAGCCTGTGCCGGATAAAATAATCCATCATCACCTGCCACTTCGAATGTACGAAGCGGTTTCCCATCCGAAGTGGACAACCCCTCCGCATAATCAAAAGAAATATAAGCCGCACCTCCACTAAATACGACTGATTTATAAAGCGGTCCCGAAGGAATGACATTTTTATATCCGTATGTTTTATTCAAAGCCCATGCAGCCAACCGTTCACCGACTTCTCTTTTCTGTTTGGGATGTACGTCCAATGAGTCTCCCCTATCTGAACTGACAGCCATACCGGTATGAGGAATCTCCGCCATCAAACGACGCTGGCTATCACGGAACCAAGTCCATGACGGACGGTCTATACTGGACAATTGGACAAAATAGAATGGAAGTTCCGCATCCCCCCAATTCTTGCGCCAACTTTCCACCAACAATCTGAACAACCTTTCATGAGCCTCCCGATTATGGGCATTAGACTCACCCTGATACCAAATAAAGCCTTTGACCGGAAACTGTTCCAAAGGACGGATACCCGATTCATACAAATAACAAGGCTCATAAGGATGGCGTTGCAATTTATTGGAAGACTGCTTTACATTCAAGGCAGCACGCCCACGCACCCAGTCTTGGATAAAATCATTCTGCATCCAATTACGTAAGATAGCCGGAAAACGATATTCCAATGTACTACGGTCTATCCATGCTTCAGTAGGAGATCCGCCAATGGCATTGCAAATCAGTCCTACAGGGACTTGCAAACTATCCTGCAATTTCTTTCCGAAATAGTAAGCCACCGCCGAGAAATTACCGGCTGTTTCAGGCGAACAAACTGTCCACCGTGTATCCTTATAATATTGCAGATGATTCAATGAATCGAGTACCGAAGCATCCCACTCCACCGCATCCGTACGCCAACGGGCTTTCATATCATATAAACGGATATTGCTATTTGCAGCTTGAGGAACATCTTGTGCGGCAGTCGCACTCCAATTCAGATAAAACTCCATATTCGATTGTCCGGAACAGAGCCACACTTCTCCCGCCAACACATTTTCATAGACCAGTTTCCGTTTTTCTGTAGAAACAGTCAGCGTATATGGACCGCCCGCCTTCAATGGCCGGACATCCACCGCCCACTTTCCATCTGCTCCCGTCACAGCCTGAAGTTGCTGCCTGTCTATGGAAACAGTTACTTTCTCACCGGCATCCGCTTTTCCCTGAATAGTCAGCAGACGTCCATGCTGCAATACCATATTGTCCGTATAAATTTCCGGCATTTGCAAACCGCCAAAATCACCGGTTATGCCTTCATACACCGTTTTTGCCAAGACAGCCGCACCTTCCTTATCAGGATGGACAGCATCGGGCAACATAAAAGGATATGGATATAAAGGTGCATGGAAATCTATCAACTGTACTTGTGCGTATTTCGCTATCGTTTCTATAGCCAGCTGAATCTCATCATGCCAGTCGCGTGTGCCGGACTCAAACCGCGGATGGCGGTCGGCAATCGGAGTCAGACGGGCAATCAAAATACGACATTCAGGATTCGCCACTCTGAACGAATCAATCAGTGCACGATAATCCGCTATAAAAAAATCACGGTAATTGGGCCAATCACGCGGATCTGTATCATTCACTCCTAAATGAATAACCACTACATCACCGGCAAAAGCCAATGCATCCTTAAACTCTTTCTGTTGCATAAAAGGCCGGTGTCCCTTGTTCAGCAACGTAGCTCCCGGCTTTCCAAAACGCTCCACCGTATACCCTTCACCCAGCATTTGCTGTAACCGGGCAGGATAGGACTCCTTATCAGGATCGGATACACCTATGCCATAGGTAATGCTATTACCTACACAAGCAACCTTCACCCGCTTCCGTGCAAATGAAACGGTACAAAGAAACAAACATAAAATCAGTATTAATGTCTTCTTCATTTCTGGTCAACATAAGGTTTTACAATATCACGCCACAGCAAGTATCCCTTTCCTAATAAATGTAATCCGTCATTAGTATATACTGGATTCATCTTGCCTGTCTCTTTCTCCACAAAATGCCTATACAAATCAATATAGGCAGCTCCTTCCTTTACCGCCAATGGTTCCAACAAATCATTAATTTGTTTTACCACCTGCCAGCGTGATGTATGCCCGTTAAACATACCGTAACAATCATTCACCGGCAATACACTTTGCAAATATAATTTTGTTTTTGGAGATTCTTGCTTTATTTTCCGAACAATCATACTTATTTCTGAAATAATTTTATCCGCAGACGTTCCCCGAGAAACATCATTGATACCGATCAATAAAAAAATCTTTGCCGGTTTTCCCTTTACAATCGGATCCAAACGGTCATATACCCCCATACAGATATCTCCACTGATACCCCTGTTCTTCACATTCTTATTTTGGAACAACTCAGCCCACTCGCAACCGTTGGTAATACTGTTCCCTAAAAAAATAATATCTTTTGAAGTAACCGGAAGTTCTTCAAACAAAGTCGCTCTCTGCTCATAAAAAGTAGAATACTTGCGTTCCTGAGCAAACTGGGGTAACGCTAATAATAATCCCAATAACAATAAGACAATACGTTTCATTTTATTTTTGTTTATCTGGTGAATAAATCAATCCCTCTGCCGCCCTTTCTCCGTCAGGAGTCACAAAGACAGCAGTAAACATCCACTTCACAAGACGCGTCTGGTCCATCCTGAACTTACCGACAGGTAATTTCAGGAACACTTTATTCCAACCCTTATTTAAATGCACAGCCAGTGGAGAACGTGCCACACAATTTTCATTTCCTAATGGAATTTCATTACTCTTCACCTGATGGGTTGCTGTCCATACAGGAGGCATTATCTCCCTATCATTAATCCAAATACGGCTACCTTTATAATCCCATTTACCTTGCAGCGGAGCCAGATCCATCTCCGAACGGCTATAATTCTGAAATTCTGCCCATAACCCCACTTCCTGATCTTTAGGAGAATATACCCAAGTATATGCATACGCGGTATGATCCTCTTTAGGATCGGCATAAAATCCGGGAACAAACGTCCCCCAGACATGGCGTAAATAAATACCTGCCCCTATTGCCTGACGTACACCATAC
>ENA-OPYE01001002-OPYE01001002.1-human-gut-metagenome-genome-assembly--contig:-NODE-1002-length-17634-cov-2.622163_pt1 | contig 17634 bp, 15 predicted proteins | sample MGYA00241063_ERZ501442 | MGnify/ENA primary metagenome ERZ501442 (study PRJEB25962, sample SAMEA1967055) | human gut metagenome | biome: human gut; feature: human-associated habitat; material: faeces... | reverse complement strand
CACTGCCAACTGCCACTTAGCGCTTATTTGTCACGCCAAAAAAGCGCATAAAGAAGGGCTGACCTTAAAAGCGGCGGCCCTTGCGCTGGGGTATCTTAGCGAAGCCGAGTTTGACAGCTGGGTACGGCCAGAACAGATGGTCGGCAGTATGAAAGCCGGGCGTTAATCTGCTACATACAGGTGCAGCCGGGGAATGATCAAACGAAGCGGCTGGGCCTGTGGTTTATAACGGTGTTGCACATTGTCGGCATCGTAATTTAACAACTCCCCAACGTCCGGCACGCCCGCGCCATTATCCCGATTAATCAGCGCAATAAGCGGTGTAGGGCAAGCGTGTTGTACTTGTTTTTGATCTCCCTTGTACCAGACGCGGGCAATCGGCTGCACCTTCACCGGACGTTTGATTTTTAACTTCGCGTCCTGTGGCAGGGTAGCAATATCCTGATACTCTCTCTCCAGTTTTCTTTGCCACTCCTCGCGCGTCCACGGTGCGACACTGCGCGGTGATTTCAGGCTTTTTTCCAGCTGTGCCAGGACTTCATCACGATGCAAATTCTTAATGATATGTTTATTGGCCCAGCCAAAACGTAAAGTGGCGGGGTCGTGCAGAACAGTGAGCGTTCGGTAAGCATTAAGGGTGATCAGCCCCGGCAAATGACGATGCACCCATTCAAAACGCGCCGCTGTGGGGAGTTCTGACTCAACCGTGACGATATGCTCGAACGTAGTCTTGAGTTGATTGATGCGCTGAATATGACTGACCAACGCTGCTTGCGAAAGGTTATCGACCTGGTAACACAACACGCCAGGTAGACGAACAGCGGCCTTGCTGCTGCGATTTTCGGACTGTTGTTGAATAAATAAATGGCGGAAATGACGTAACGCCAGCGACTGCGCGTCGTTGCCGAGATGTTGCTTTACCTCAATACGATTAAGCGGATTATGCTCATCCTCTTTTTTTACCTCCGGCAAAGAGAACACGCGGGCAACCAGCAATTTGTGCTGTTCTAGCTCAGCGGCAAATGCAGCCAGTTCTTGTTCCATATGGCGAAAGGTAGTGTTGAGTCGGTCTACGAGATCGTAACGCGCCATAATATTAACCACTTTAGTTACAACATCCTTATTTTATAGCACAGTGGTGGTGACTTGACCACCGTGCGCGTAATGTCAAGCAGAGGTAAATTGCGGGATGTTATGCCATACCGGCCAGCTAAACGAGAAGCGGGCACCACCCAGTTCGCTGGTGTCACAATTAACCGTACCGCCCATTGCCAGTGCTATAGAGTGGACAATTGCCAACCCCAGCCCGCAGCCGCCGGTTGAGCGATCCCGGCTGGGATCGAGTCGAACAAAAGGTTCAAAGATATGTTCGCGGTTTTCAGGGGCAATCCCTGGGCCATCATCCTCAACAATTAATGTCGCTCTATTCCCCGACAGTAGCAGGCTGGTTTCAACCGTTGAGTGACAGTAGCGCAGGGCGTTATTGAGCAAATTATCCAGCACGCGCTCCATTAAGCGCATATCCAACGCCGCATAATGGTCTTGCATGAGCGTTTTTATCCGTACCGTTTTATCGGGCGTTACTGCCTGAATATCTGCCAGATGCGTTGACAGCCACAACGGCAGGTCTGGCTCGCTAAGATGAAGCTCATTTTGTGGGCGATCGAGTCGGGCATAAGTCAGCAGCTCTTCAATTAAAGCTTCAAGTTGACTGATATCGCGATTCAACGCCTGGGATTCGGCGGCGCTCAGGTTATCGCTCATCTCCAGTCGATAACGCAGGCGCACTAACGGTGTTCGCAGTTCGTGAGCGATACCGTCAATAAGCTGTTTTTTGCTGGCAATCAAGGCGTTGATATTGTCCGCCATCTGGTTAAATGCGACGCCAAGGCGTTCAAAGCTCGAACCCTCATCAAAGTGGATACGTTCATTGAGATGCCCATCGCCAAATCGTTGCGCCGCTGCTTCCAGTTTTAACATATCCTGCCAGTGCGGACGCATCCAGATAAACACCGGAAAGGCGAGGGAAATGGCAATAAAAGCGATCAGGGCGATATCCAGTAATCGCATCTGATGGAGGTAATAAAGATAAGGAACAGGACCAACTGCCAGCACGTAGTGGCTGCGCGGGATACGTTGCAAAAAGGTGTACTGATCGTCCAGAGCGACAATTTCGCCGCCACGCAGCCGGTGCATGGAAATATCATCCAGATGGTATTTACTCAGTGGCTCGACACGCAGATCGAAAGAGAGATTTAAATCCATCTCTTTCAGCGTCTTACCCCAGTCGTGTGGGGGGATCTCACGCAATTCGCTACGCATCAGATACAGCGAACTGTTCATCAAATCATCCAGCGACTGTTTGCCCGCGCGTTCGGCGGTAAATTTGTACACCAGCCCGACCAGCAGAGACATCACAAGGAAGCAGACAAACAATAACAGGTAAAACTGGATAAACAGTTTTTTCATCGCTTATTCCCATGCATGAGGCGCAAAAAGATAGCCTTTGTTACGCACAGTTTTAATGCGATAAGGTTCTGCGGCGTTATCGAGCAGTTTTTTTCTTAACCGCGAAATAGCCACGTCCACGCTACGATCCAGGCCGTCATAACTGACGCCGCGTAAATTTTTCAGCAATGCATCGCGGTCCATGATTTGCCCGGCATGGGTAGCTAATTCCCACAATAATTCGAAATCAGCTGTCGAGAGCGAGCTTTCAGTGTTAGCCAGGGTGACTACGCGGTTGATAGGATCGATGGTCAACGTGCCGAAATGCAGGGCTTTGTAGGGAGTCAGAGACGTTTCCTGAAGACCTTTGCTCAGTGCGGCTTGCTCATTTTGACGCAAATGCAAACGTAAACGCGCTAACAAAACAGCAGGGGGCGTCGTTTTGAGAATATAATCGCAGGCACCCATTTCCAGTGCCAGGATGTGGTTCATATCGCTATCGAGAGAGGTTAGAAGAACAATCGGTCCGGACCACTTTGCGCATAAATCACGACAAATGGTCATGCCGTCCTTGCCTGGTAGCATGATGTCGAGTAACACCAAATCCGGATTTTCTCGCAAAATAGTTTCTTCGGCCCGGTCGCCGCGCGGTTCCACGGTAACCTGCATATCATGTTTTGCCAGGTACGCAGCAATCAGTGAACCGACTTCCGCATCATCTTCCACAAATACGATAGTGTTCATAACATTCACGGTAGATATAAAAACGTCACAATACACCGCGCTGTTTTTACTTACTATCAATCGTTTCTAAACAAGGTTTCATCAGGTATTCTACTGATGACTTGTTATGGAAGTGTTAAGGTAAAAAGATGGGGCTGGTAATCAAAGCCGCGCTCGGTGCGCTGGTAGTGCTGTTGATTGGTGTTTTAGCAAAAACGAAAAATTATTATATCGCCGGGCTGATCCCACTTTTCCCGACCTTTGCGCTCATCGCGCATTATATTGTTGCCAGCGAACGCGGCATTGAAGCCTTACGCGCAACCATCATTTTTAGCATGTGGTCGATTATTCCCTATTTTGTTTACCTGGTGTCGCTGTGGTATTTCACCGGAATGATGCGCTTACCCGCTGCTTTTGTTGGTTCTGTTGCGTGTTGGGGGATAAGCGCATGGGTTTTGATTATATGCTGGATTAAGCTGCATTAACGCAGATGACGACCGCCATCAAGAGGGAAACTGCGTCCGGTGACAAAGCAACTGGTAAGTAAGTAATCGACCAGGTCGATTACTTCTTTCTCGCCAGGCGCGGTTTTCATCAGTGATTTATTCAGCGCCTGTTGTCGATATTCGGCATCATCATGCTCATTAAACAGGATCAGCGATGGCGCAATAGAATTCACTTTCACTTCCGGTGCCAGCTTGCGGGCAAACGAGCGAGTCATATTATCCAGTGCCGCTTTGCTTGCAGCATAGGCAATATGTTTGTCGCTACCGCGCTCCACCACATAATCGGTAAAGTGAATGATATCGCTGGCGGCGTGTCCGTGCCCACGCAGTAATCTTTCCAGTGCATGGTTGAGTAGGTATGGGGTATTAACGTGGATCTGCATCATGCAAGCCAGTACGTCGGTCAGTGATGTACCTGATTTTTCTGCCATCCACGCGCTGGCGTTATGCAAAATAGCACGCAGGCCATGGGTGCTTTTTAGTACTTCATCGGCAAACGCCATCACACCGTCGTTGGTCGAAAAATCAGCCTGAATACACTGCGCACCTGCGTTAATAAGTCCATCAATGGCTGGATAGTGCGTCCGATAGCTGATAATCACCGGTTGCTTTTGATTAATGAAATGCCATGCGAGGGCGAGGCCGATGCGACGACCACCGCCAGTAATTAATATTGGCAAGGGTTGGGCTTTACCCATCGTTATCTCCTTTGCTATCCAACGATGGGATGAACGTTATCCCACCAGCATCCAGGTCGCCGGAACTGAGGCAATTAACAGCATGCCAATCAGCACCATTTCCTGACGATTCAGTACATTATCATGGGTATGCGTTTTACGCGCGTACAGGAAAACCAGCAGCCCCGGTGCATACAGAACAACGGATAACAGCAAGTGCATTGGACCAGAGGCGTACAATAACCATAAGCCATAAATGCAGGCACCGACACCTACCGCTTTATGCAGTGGACGGGTTGCGATTTTTAGCAAGAACGCGCCGACCAGGAAATAGGGCACCAGAATCATTTCTGAGGCGATGGTCAGCAATGTGTTGTAATCGGAACCGGTCAGCCAGATGAGCACCAGACAAATTTGCACGCAGATGTTGGTCAGCCACAGTGAAGCGGATGGCGCAGCTTGTGCGTTCTGGCGCGCAAAAATGCGCGGGAATGCTTTATGAGTGGCGGCCAGGAACGGAACTTCTGCCGCCATGATGGTCCAGCTTAAGTACGCGCCGCAAACGGAAACGATCAAACCGGCAGCGATGATGATTTCGCCCCACGGTCCCATCATTTCCACCATCAGACCGGCCATTGACGGGTTACGAATTTCAGCCAGTTCAGGACGTGCCACCACGCCCAGCGAAAGCAGCGTTACCAGCAAGTAAACGCCCAGAGCGGAGAGAACCGCCAGCAGTGTCGCTTTGCCAACATCACGTTTATTACGCGCACGCGCAGAAACAACCACGGCACCTTCCACACCAATGAAAACCCACAGGGTGATCAGCATGGTGTTTTTCACCTGTTCCCACACGGGTACGCCAAGTGCAAGTCCGGTGAAGTCGAGCTTGAAGGTATCCAGTTTGAACATCATCATCGCCAGTACAACAAACAGACCCAGCGGCAACAGTTTTGCCAGTGTTGCCACCAGGTTAATGCTGGCAGCGGTTTGCACCCCGCGCAGGATCAAAAAGTGAACAATCCACAATAAAGCCGATGCACCGACGATCGATTGCCAGGTATTACCATCGCCAAACAGGCGCAATTCCGGCGTGTCCGTAAAAAAGCTTAACGCGGAAAAAACGATCACCAGATAGGAGACGTTGGCGATGACCGCGCACAGCCAGTATCCCCATGCGGAACAAAAGCCGATTAGCTCGCCAAACCCTTCGCGGGCATAGGTAAAGATACCGCCGTCAAGTTCGGGACGAATGCGCGTGAGGATCAGCATGGCAAAGGCCAGCAATAAAATGCCAGCGCCAGTAATACCCCAGCCGATGAGCAGTGCTGCCGGGCTGGCAACTGCCGCCATATTTTGCGGCAGACTGAAAACACCCGCGCCCAGCATTGAGCTTAATACCAGCGCGGTGAGTGCGCTCAGTCCCAGTTTCTTTTCCATCGATATCCAGTGATTAAAACGTGATAAGAAGAATAAATATTAGGGCAAAACGCATAAAAATGGAGTTTGCCACTGAAGCGCGGGATTTTACGAAGAGATGTGTCTGCATGCAATGGTCGCGGGGAAATTTGTGACTAAAAATGCGAAAGGCGGCATCAAGCCGCCTTATAGGAGTAACTGAATAGTTATTTATACAGATCTGCGCTGACGGTCAGGTTATTACCACGTTCCTGCCACTGGCGGGTGATGTGGTAATACTTAGCACCTTTCTTCGCGGCACGTTTCGCAACCTGATAGGAGACTTCGGTCATGTTGCCGTAGTTGCCAGAGAATTTGATGCTGTCGAACGGGACCATCATCGCTGCGGTCGCTTTGTTCAGTTCTTCGACTTTAGTGCCATCCGGGAGCGTGACGGTGTAACGCCCGCCTTTTGATGACTGGGTTTCAAAGAAGCGACCGACTTCAGAACTTGGTGATGCGGTAGTCGCAACACCCGGGATCTCAACTTTCTTCGCAGCTTCGCCACCGGCAGCCAGAGCTGCACGTCCTGCTTCGGAATCTGCCGGGATCACATCCGGGCTCTGGACGATACGTTTCTTAGCATCTTTTTTATAGATGAATGCAGTAATACGCTGGTTGCCGCCCTGGTTGGCATCGATTTGACGAACGATGTAGAAAGAGTAGGCACCTTTCGCTTTTGCTGCTTTGGTGATGGCATCATTGACTTCTGGCTGGCTACGATAGAAGCCCTGGACGGTGACCGTGTCAAACGGTTCAATCAGAACGGCCTGATCTTTCGGCAGTTCGACAACTCCGTTAATTACGCGATTACTTGTTTCTTCTGCTTTTTCAGCATCGGCTTTATAGAGGTCAGCGACCACACGCCAGTTACCGCTGTTACCAAAATCAGAAGTGTCGACAACATAAAAAGAGGCGGCACCTTCTTTATCTGCGCGACGAGAAACGGCTTTCACCGCTTCGCCAATAGCATTAAAACGACCGGTAACCACTACACGGTCAAAAGGTTTAACCGCTGCCGCTTGCTCCGGTGTCAGTTCTGTTGCTGCGTTAACGGAGAATGCCGTAGCAGAAAGCAGTGCCGACGCCAGGAGGGTGTTCTTAAGCTTCATAAAAATAATCCTTCGCCTTGCGCAAACCAGGTACTGGTATTGTTATTAACGAGAAACGTGGCTGATTATTGCATTTAAACGGTGTAACTGTCTGCGTCATTTTTCATATCACATTCCTTAAGACAATTTTAATCCTGCTCAAATGACCGTCTATGCTTAAAAAAACAGCCGTATCAGCATCAATACTACTGAAGCAACTGAATTGTATAAGTTAATTTAATGTTAAGTAGTGATTCGTACCGGGGCGATGTCTCGTTTTACCTGACCGTCGAAGACAATTATCAGTCTTTATCCGGCGTTCTAAGGTGTTTATCCCACTATCACGGCTGAATCGTTAATATTTTGCGAGTTCACGCCGAAATACTGATTTTTGGCGCTAGATCACAGGCATAATTTTCAGTACGTTATAGGGCGTTTGTTACTAATTTATTTTAACGGAGTAACATTTAGCTCGTACATGAGCGGCTTGTGTGGCTCCTGACACAGGCAAACCATCATCAATAAAACCGATGGAAGGGAATATCATGCGAATTGGCATACCAAGAGAACGGTTAACCAATGAAACCCGTGTTGCAGCAACGCCAAAAACAGTGGAACAGCTGCTGAAACTGGGTTTTACCGTCGCGGTAGAGAGCGGCGCGGGTCAACTGGCAAGTTTTGACGATAAAGCGTTTGTGCAAGCGGGCGCTGAAATTGTAGAAGGGAATAGCGTCTGGCAGTCAGAGATCATTCTGAAGGTCAATGCGCCGTTAGATGATGAAATTGCGTTACTGAATCCTGGGACAACGCTGGTGAGTTTTATCTGGCCTGCGCAGAATCCGGAATTAATGCAAAAACTTGCGGAACGTAACGTGACCGTGATGGCGATGGACTCTGTGCCGCGTATCTCACGCGCACAATCGCTGGACGCACTAAGCTCGATGGCGAACATCGCCGGTTATCGCGCCATTGTTGAAGCGGCACATGAATTTGGGCGCTTCTTTACCGGGCAAATCACTGCGGCCGGGAAAGTGCCACCGGCAAAAGTGATGGTGATTGGTGCGGGTGTTGCAGGTCTGGCAGCCATTGGCGCAGCAAACAGTCTCGGCGCGATTGTGCGTGCATTCGACACCCGCCCGGAAGTGAAAGAACAAGTTCAAAGTATGGGCGCAGAATTCCTCGAGCTGGATTTTAAAGAGGAAGCGGGCAGCGGCGATGGCTATGCCAAAGTGATGTCGGACGCGTTCATCAAAGCGGAAATGGAACTCTTTGCCGCCCAGGCAAAAGAGGTCGATATCATTGTCACCACCGCGCTTATTCCAGGCAAACCAGCGCCGAAGCTAATTACCCGTGAAATGGTTGACTCCATGAAGGCGGGCAGTGTGATTGTCGACCTGGCAGCCCAGAACGGCGGCAACTGTGAATACACCGTGCCGGGTGAAATCTTCACTACGGAAAATGGTGTCAAAGTGATTGGTTATACCGATCTTCCGGGCCGTCTGCCGACGCAATCCTCACAGCTTTACGGCACTAACCTCGTTAATCTGCTGAAACTGTTGTGCAAAGAGAAAGACGGCAACATCACTGTGGATTTTGATGATGTGGTGATTCGCGGCGTGACCGTGATCCGTGCGGGCGAAATTACCTGGCCGGCACCGCCGATTCAGGTATCAGCTCAGCCGCAGGCGGCACAAAAAGCGGCACCGGAAGTGAAAACTGAGGAAAAATGTGCCTGCTCACCGTGGCGTAAATACGCGTTGATGGCGTTGGCAATCATCCTTTTCGGCTGGATGGCAAGCGTTGCGCCAAAAGAGTTCCTTGGACACTTCACTGTGTTCGCGCTGGCCTGCGTTGTCGGTTATTACGTGGTGTGGAATGTATCGCACGCGCTGCATACACCGTTGATGTCGGTCACCAACGCGATTTCAGGGATTATTGTTGTCGGAGCACTGTTGCAGATTGGCCAGGGCGGCTGGGTTAGCTTCCTTAGTTTTATCGCGGTGCTTATAGCCAGCATTAATATTTTCGGTGGCTTCACCGTGACTCAGCGCATGCTGAAAATGTTCCGCAAAAATTAAGGGGTAACATATGTCTGGAGGATTAGTTACAGCTGCATACATTGTTGCCGCGATCCTGTTTATCTTTAGTCTGGCCGGTCTTTCGAAACATGAAACGTCTCGCCAGGGTAACAACTTCGGTATCGCCGGGATGGCGATTGCGTTAATCGCAACCATTTTTGGACCGGATACGGGTAATGTTGGCTGGATCTTGCTGGCGATGGTTATTGGTGGGGCAATTGGTATCCGTCTGGCGAAGAAAGTTGAAATGACCGAAATGCCAGAACTGGTGGCGATCCTGCATAGCTTCGTGGGTCTGGCGGCAGTGCTGGTTGGTTTTAACAGCTATCTGCATCATGACGCGGGAATGGCACCGATTCTGGTCAATATTCACCTGACGGAAGTGTTCCTCGGTATCTTCATCGGGGCGGTAACGTTCACGGGGTCGGTGGTGGCGTTCGGCAAACTGTGTGGCAAGATTTCGTCTAAACCGTTGATGCTGCCAAACCGTCACAAAATGAACCTGGCGGCTCTGGTCGTTTCCTTCCTGCTGCTGATTGTATTTGTTCGCACGGACAGCGTCGGCCTGCAAGTGCTGGCATTGCTGATTATGACCGCCATTGCGCTGGTATTTGGCTGGCATTTAGTCGCCTCTATTGGTGGTGCAGATATGCCAGTGGTGGTATCAATGCTGAACTCGTACTCCGGCTGGGCGGCTGCGGCTGCGCGCGAGAAGGATGCGATACCAAGGTATTCCATGGCTGCGGGCTTTATGCTCAGCAACGACCTGCTGATTGTGACCGGTGCGCTGGTCGGTTCTTCGGGGGCTATCCTTTCTTACATTATGTGTAAGGCGATGAACCGTTCTTTTATCAGCGTTATTGCGGGTGGTTTCGGCACCGACGGCTCTTCTACTGGCGATGATCAGGAAGTGGGCGAGCACCGCGAAATCACCGCAGAAGAGACAGCGGAACTGCTGAAAAACTCCCATTCAGTGATCATTACTCCGGGGTACGGCATGGCAGTTGCGCAGGCGCAATATCCTGTCGCTGAAATTACTGAGAAATTGCGCGCTCGTGGTATTAATGTGCGTTTCGGTATCCACCCGGTTGCGGGGCGTTTGCCTGGACATATGAACGTATTGCTGGCTGAAGCAAAAGTACCGTATGACATCGTGCTGGAAATGGACGAGATCAATGATGACTTTGCTGATACCGATACCGTACTGGTGATTGGTGCTAACGATACGGTTAACCCGGCGGCACAGGATGATCCGAAGAGTCCGATTGCTGGTATGCCTGTGCTGGAAGTGTGGAAAGCGCAGAACGTGATTGTCTTTAAACGTTCGATGAACACTGGCTATGCTGGTGTGCAAAACCCGCTGTTCTTCAAGGAAAACACCCACATGCTGTTTGGTGACGCCAAAGCCAGCGTGGATGCAATCCTGAAAGCTCTGTAACCCTGACGGCCTCTGCGGAGGCCGTCACTCTTTATTGAGATCGCTTAACAGAACGGCGATGCTTTGACCTCCCGCTGTTTGTTCAAGCGCAATTTTGACAATAATTGTTAACGGCACGGAAAGCAGCATACCCACCGGCCCTAACAACCATCCCCAAAAAATCAACGACAAAAATACCACCAATGTGGAAAGCCCCAGCCCACGTCCCATGATGCGCGGCTCCAGAATATTGCCGAAGACCAGATTAATTAGCAGATATCCCGCCAGCACCAGCAACGCTTCGTAGAAGCCATTAAACACCAGTACCTGAGCGATAGGGGGGATTGCCGCGAGAACTGAACCAATATTAGGGATGTAATTAAGCGCAAAGGCCAGCAATCCCCAGACAAAAGCGAAGCGAACATCGAGTGCGGCGAGCATCGCCCAGGCGACCAGGCCGGTGATGATGCTGATGGCTGTTTTCAGCACCAGATAATGAGACACACTGTCAATCGCACGCTGAATCGCCGCCATCCCTTCAACCGGACGCACCATCATTTGCTGAAATTTTCCGGGCAATTGTGGCACTTCGAGCAACATAAACAGCACCGTCAGCAGCAATAAAAAGATTGATGACATGGCATTAGATAACTGCGTCAATAAGTTGGTGAGCAACGTCATTGCCGAGTTCGGATCAATGTAATGCGCCAGTTGGTCAACTGAGACATCAATCCCTACGCGTTGCAACAACGGTTCAATCGCTTGCAGCGGCGTCATAATAGAGTTGCGATATTGCGGTAACGTCCGCGTCAACTCGTTGAGCGCGGAACCCAGATAAGCTAACAGCAACACCATCGCCATCACGATGATGGTCATCAAAATCGACACCGCCAGTACACGCGGCACTCGCCAGCGGACCATGTGTTGCACCAGCGGGTTAAGAATAACAGCAATAAATAATGCGAGAATAAACGGCACGATGATCTCGGCGGCAAAACGGATACCGCAGAGAATAATGACCAGCATTCCCAACATAATGACGATTTTTAGGCCATTGAGCGTGATGATCGGCTTTGCCATGCTTGTCCCCGTTTTTTCTTCCTTTGCTAATAATAATGTCTTTTTCGCTCCGTCATCATAACGAAAATCAAACCGCTCAGGTAAAGAAGTGAAAATATTTTGAGTTAATTCTTAAGCTATGATACAAATCAGGCGTGTTCAACTACCGAGGACAATTATCATCCGCGATGACGAGAAGCAACACTGCGGATAATTGTAATATTATGGACAATTTGTTCAGGACGTTATTTTCTACATTTACCCATCTTCGTACCTCATCCACTATCTTGCTCGTAGGTGAGCAGCACTGGCGCAACGCGCTTTAGTCCTTTCTCCTGCTTAAGCTTGCGCTATGCGCGGGGCTTGACCACTTTACTTTGGTTTCGCTGAATTAAGCGAAAATTAAAATAATTCTCTTGCAGGAGAAGGACAATGTATATTTATTGGATTTTATTAGGTCTGGCTATTGCTACAGAAATTACCGGTACGCTGTCTATGAAATGGGCGAGCGTCAGTGAGGGAAATGGCGGCTTTATTTTAATGCTGGTGATGATTTCTCTGTCGTATATATTTCTCTCTTTCGCCGTTAAAAAGATCGCCTTAGGCGTGGCTTATGCGCTGTGGGAAGGTATCGGTATTTTATTTATTACCTTGTTTAGCGTTTTGTTATTCGACGAAAGTTTATCGCTGATGAAAATTGCCGGGTTAACCACCCTGGTCGCCGGGATTGTGTTGATCAAATCAGGTACTCGTAAAGCGCATAAACCCGAACTGGAGGTGAACCATGGCGCAGTTTGAATGGGTTCACGCCGCCTGGCTGGCATTGGCAATCGTGCTGGAAATCGTTGCTAACGTCTTTTTGAAATTTTCTGACGGCTTTCGTCGCAAAATATTTGGCTTGCTCTCCCTGGCGGCGGTGCTGGCTGCCTTTAGTGCGCTTTCTCAGGCCGTTAAAGGGATCGACTTGTCTGTCGCTTATGCATTGTGGGGCGGGTTTGGTATTGCCGCCACGTTAGCCGCAGGTTGGATCTTGTTTGGTCAACGGTTAAATCGTAAAGGCTGGATTGGCCTGGTCTTGCTGTTGGCTGGAATGATCATGGTGAAACTTGCCTGATGAACACGCTGCCCGCACTGTCGGGCAGCGTTTGAACATTATTTTTGCGACAGTTGATCCAGCTTGTCGCGAAAACCGGTAACAGAAATGGCCCGGTTATCGGCGCGCCAGCGATCTTTCGCGGCAGGAGCCGAACTTTGCACCCCAATTAATTGCCAGCCGTCATTGGTATGCAACATCAGAGGCGAACCGCTGTCACCCGGCAAGGTATCGCACTGATGTGACATCACAGACGTTTGTGCCCAGCCAGTCACTTCACAGTTTTGATGACTGTACAACGTATCGAGATGATCTTCAGGATAGCCCGCCTGAGTCACTTTACGACCAGCCGCTTTTAATGCGGCGGTAAGCGCGGCTTTATCTCCCTCAAATAACGGCAACGGTGTAATGCCAGAAGGGGGATTACGTAGCACAATCAAACCGAAGTCCCACGGCGCAGCTGCGGGAGGTACAATCCAGCCATCCCCATCTGCTTTTAACCGCTTTCCCAGTGTCGGATCAACGCGGCCTTCTATGTCGTGGATCTCATAGCGCCAAAGACCTTTATTTGACACGAAACGCAGCGCTACCGCTTTATCGGCTTTACCCTTTGGCGGCGTCAATAAACAGTGTCCTGCCGTTAATGCCAGATTGGGTGCAATCAGCGTCGCCGTACATAAATTGCCGCTGGCCGTTTCCAGTTGGCCAACCGCATCCCACGGTGATTGGGTCGTGTCATTCACTGGCACACGATCATCATGACCAAAAAACAGGGTGCTGACCTCATCGTTTGCCGATTTGGCAACGTCTGGTTTATCTGCAAACACAAAAGCAGACGTCAAACTAATTGCACCCAACACTACAGCAATGGTTGTACGCATATCACACTCTGGTGGGTAATTATGATTATTAAAAGCAAACCCTCATAAATACTATAGACGGGACGGGATGAAAGTGGGAGTAAAATCAGATAACTACGATCAGGAAAGATAAAAACGGGCGGCAATCAGTGCGCATAAAATAAGGATGATAAGAATGAACTCAAAGCGATAACGGCCCACCATACTACCCTCCGCTAAAGGCGGTGCTAAACGTTACCCGCTTAGCACCGTAATTTTCAGGCGCGAGGGGGCGCGCCAGCATTACTGTTGAAAACTTACGCTGCGGGTTGTGCAGCAGGTTTTGCCGGTTGCTGATGGCTGTGTTTCTTGGCGTGTTTCTTCGCTGCCTGCGCTTTTTGTTCAGGAGCTTTCTGTTCAGCTTTCGCATTTTTATGATGCTTTTTAGCCGCCTGCGCTTTCTGGGCAGGTGCTGCTTTATGCTGTTTTTTATGATGTGTAGTTTTCGCCGGCGCTGCTTTGGTGGTCGTCGCAGTCGGAGCAGGTGTGGTCACAGTTTCTGCAGCAAAGGCGGCAGAAGACAGACCCATAGCAGCGGCAACAACCAGAGCTAATACTTTTTTCATTGTCATACCCTCAATTTGTTTTTTCATTTAACCCCACTGCGGGGCCGTTGAAATAACTATATCCCTGGGAATGGCAGACTTCCGTGAGTGGTTGGTTTCAGCGTGTAACGATATGTACAAACGCTGAATAAATTACAGCGTTGATAATAACGTATTGTGACTTAAGGGAAATTTAGCTACCAATAATAGTAGTCTTGATCGGGTTAACTATTTTACTACTTACAAAGCGGTAGAATAACTGCGCATCAGTAATAAATGACACACAGCAAAATGAATCCGTTTATTTGGGTACTTATAATCCTGATGACGCTAGATGCGCTGCGGGAATTGGCTGGCGCTTCGTCTATTTTAGGATGGCTATTAACGTTGGTTTGAGCAGGCAATAAGTCCGGATGGGTATTTACCGCAGTCCGGACTTATTTTTCAGGCGTGCAGACGACGATGCAAACGCGTCCCGACCAGCAGAGCAATGACCAGCATCAGAGCAATAAATGCGCCGACGCCGTTCCAGCCATAGTTATGCCAGAAAACACCACCCAGCGTCCCGGCAATACTCGACCCCAGATAGTAACTGAACAGATACAGCGAGGAGGCCTGGCCTTTAGCGCGTTTTGCGCGGGGGCCGATCCAGCTGCTGGCTACTGAGTGGGCTGCGAAGAATCCGGCTGAGAAGAGTAACATTCCGGCAAAGATCAGCCATAGCGAGCTAAATAAGGTCATCAGTAAACCAAACAGCATAACCCCCGTCGAAAACAACATCACCGGACCGCGCCCATAGCGCGTGGTCATGGTTCCGGCTTTGGGTGAGCTCCATGTACCGGTCAAATAGGCCAGCGATAATAAGCCAACCACGGCCTGACTGACATGCCAGGGGGAAAGCATCAACCGATAGCCGATGTAATTAAACAGCGTGACGAACGCCCCCATCAGCAAAAAGCCTTCTGCGAACAATAACGGTAATCCCCGGTCACGCCAGTGCAGACGAAAGTTGATAAATAACGTCTTAGGGCGCAGCGAAGTCGGGCGAAAATGGCGTGATTCAGGGAGGATTTTCCAGAACATCAACGCCGAGGCCAGCGCGAAACAACCGATTGCCGCCAGAGCAATTCGCCAGTTGAAAAAGTCCGTGAAGACACCGCTAATTAAGCGTCCGCTCATGCCGCCAATTGAGTTGCCGCTGATATACAACCCCATTGAAAAGGCCACGAAACTGGGGTGGATTTCCTCGCTAAGATAAGTCATGCCAACAGCTGCTACGCCACTTAACGAAAGCCCAATCAAGGCGCGCATAATCAAAATGCCGTGCCAGCTGGTCATCATTGTCGAAAGTAACGTACAAATGGAGGCCAACAGTAGCGCCGTGACCATCACTGGTTTGCGACCAATGGCATCGGATAACGGGCCAGTAAACAGCAAACCGATAGCCAACATCGCCGTGGAAATGGACAGTGAAATACTACTGTTCGCGGGCGTTAAGCCAAACTCTTGTGAAAGCACCGGAAGGATAGGTTGCACACAATAGAGAAGTGCGAAGGTTGCCAGTCCGGCAGAGAACAGCGCCAGGGTGACGCGCATAAATTGCGGCGTACCGCGTTTAATAAATTGATTTGGCTGAGAAATGCTTTGCTTGTCAGTGTCGCTTGCCGGAGCGCCATCAACAGTTGTAGTACGGCTCACTTGAAATCCTTGCTAAATATGCCTGTGGATCAGGCTTATGAATAGATTAGGAAAATGGAATTGTTCTGTCTAATATATTAATAATCTCAAATAAGATGTTTTAAATATGAATATTGAACTTCGTCATCTGCGTTACTTTGTTGCTGTTGCAGAAGAGCTGCATTTCGGGCGCGCCGCTGCCCGCCTGAATATTTCGCAACCGCCGCTAAGTCAGCAGATTCAGGCGCTGGAGCAACAAATTGGTGCCCGACTGCTGGCACGAACCAATCGCAGTGTATTGCTGACGGCAGCAGGAAAACAGTTTCTTGCAGATAGTCGGCAAATCCTGTCTATGGTGGATGACGCTGCCGCTCGCGCTGAAAGACTGCATCAGGGTGAAGCGGGGGAGTTGCGTATTGGTTTTACTTCGTCCGCTCCTTTTATTCGGGCGGTGTCCGATACGTTATCGCTGTTTCGCCGTGATTATCCTGATGTCCATTTACAAACCCGCGAAATGAACACTCGCGAGCAAATCGCTCCGCTCATTGAAGGAACGCTGGATATGGGATTGCTGCGTAACACAGCGTTACCGGAGACGCTTGAACACACAGTCATCGTCCATGAACCGCTTATGGCGATGATCCCGCACGATCATCCCCTGGCAAATAACCCGAATGTAACGCTGGCTGAACTGGCGAAAGAACCCTTTGTCTTTTTTGATCCGCACGTCGGGACAGGGCTGTATGACGATATTCTCGGACTGATGCGACGTTACCATTTGACGCCCGTCATCACTCAGGAGGTGGGCGAGGCAATGACCATCATCGGTCTGGTTTCCGCCGGTCTGGGCGTTTCAATTTTGCCTGCGTCATTTAAACGTGTTCAGCTCAACGAAATGCGCTGGGTGCCGATTGCTGAAGAGGATGCGGTTTCTGAAATGTGGTTGGTCTGGCCGAAACATCATGAACAAAGTCCAGCTGCGCGAAACTTTCGTATTCATCTGCTGAATGCTCTCAGGTGAGGGAAATTTCAGCGAAAAAGCCCGAAAAATGTGCTGTTAATCACATGCCTAAGTAAAAATTTGACGACACGTATTGAAGTGCTTCACCATAGCCTACAGATTATTTCGGAGCGCGAAAATATAGGGAGTATGCGGTGGTTGCTGAAAATCAGCCTGGGCACATTGATCAAATAAAGCAGACCAACGCGGGCGCGGTTTATCGCCTGATTGATCAGCTTGGTCCAGTCTCGCGTATCGATCTTTCCCGTCTGGCGCAACTGGCTCCTGCCAGTATCACTAAAATTGTCCGTGAGATGCTCGAAGCACACCTGGTGCAAGAGCTGGAAATCAAAGAAGCGGGGAACCGTGGCCGTCCGGCGGTGGGTCTGGTGGTTGAAACTGAAGCCTGGCACTATCTTTCTCTGCGCATTAGTCGCGGGGAGATTTTCCTTGCTCTGCGCGATCTGAGCAGCAAACTGGTGGTGGAGGAGGCGCAGGAACTGGCGTTAAAAGATGACTCACCATTGCTGGATCGTATCATTTCCCATATCGATCAGTTTTTTATCCGCCACCAGAAAAAACTTGAGCGTCTAACTTCGATTGCCATAACCTTGCCGGGAATTATTGATACGGAAAATGGCATTGTACATCGCATGCCGTTCTACGAGGATGTAAAAGAGATGCCGCTCGGCGAGGCGCTGGAGCAGCATACCGGCGTACCGGTTTATATCCAGCATGATATCAGCGCATGGACGATGGCAGAGGCCTTGTTTGGTGCCTCACGCGGGGCGCGCGATGTGATTCAGGTGGTTATCGATCACAACGTGGGGGCGGGCGTCATTACCGATGGTCATCTGCTACACGCCGGCAGCAGTAGCCTCGTGGAAATAGGTCACACGCAGGTCGACCCGTATGGGAAACGCTGTTATTGCGGGAATCACGGCTGCCTCGAAACCATCGCCA
>ENA-OPYE01000972-OPYE01000972.1-human-gut-metagenome-genome-assembly--contig:-NODE-972-length-18147-cov-16.930190_pt1 | contig 18147 bp, 16 predicted proteins | sample MGYA00241063_ERZ501442 | MGnify/ENA primary metagenome ERZ501442 (study PRJEB25962, sample SAMEA1967055) | human gut metagenome | biome: human gut; feature: human-associated habitat; material: faeces... | reverse complement strand
TTATTGCTTATTATCCGCACCCAAAAAGTTGCATTTATAAGTTGAACTCAAGAGATAATAAACATAGTCATGGTTAAAGCAATGGAAAGACCCGTACCCACCACATAGATAGAAGTAAAAAGTTTGTTTTGCTTTATCAGTGTCCATGCTTGTTTTAAATATAGTTTTATCATATCAAGAATAAATATTAAATTACATTTTATTTAGATGAAGAACCCGGTTTCTTTGCCGGATTCTTCATCAATCCCCCACGAAACACTTATTTACTTTAAAAAGAGAATTTTATTTTTTCGTTTATGTTGCAACTGTTCCTACTTGACTTTCAACTTGCTTTTGTTTTTATAATTGCTCATATCACTGACCACCACTTTATCACCGGGTTGCAATCCGCTCACCACCTCCACATATTCAAAGTTGCTGTCGCCAAGTTGTACCTTACGCTTTATTATTTCATTATCACTGTCCTGCACGAACAATTCATATTCGCCACGGCCTACATAATAAGAAGCATTTGCTATTCTCATCACATCTTCTTTCACGGCATTCATTACATATACATCTGTTTTCAATCCTGAACGGAGACGTTTGTTATTATCCTCCACCAACTGGACTGTAAACGAAATTACACCATTCTTTGACAACGGTGTAACACTGCTCACGATGCCTTCCAATTTTTCATTGCCGATTTTGACAATGGCACGTCCTCCTGCCGCCACACGGTCGCCATAAGTATCGGCTATTTCACCTTCCACTTTAAAATGACTCAAATCTGAGATGACAGCCACCTGTGTGCCTTGCGGCACCTGTGCACCGACCTGATTATTAATATAAGTAAGAATAGCTTTGCGTGGCGAACGGATTTGGGCATCATCCAATGTCCGCTTCATTTCGGCCAGACTCTTTGCGAAGATATTAAATTCCAGTTCTTTCACTTTAAGGTCGGCTGCCTTGACTTCTTTTTCATTTGCATATTGCTGGCGGAGCTGTTCCAATTCCAATTTTCCCGTATTAAAGTTCAACTCTGCCTGACGCACCTTATCCGTAGTACCGGAACCCAAACTATCCAAATAACGTTCATTACGAAGCTCTACTTCCATACGGTTCAACTTCATGGCAGAAATTTTCACCTGCATTGCCAAATCACTCAGATACGTATTATTGTTCACCTTCAACTGTTCCAGCTGATAACGCTTCATCTGCTCTTCATCCAGCAATTTCTTATATTCCGTTTCCGTACTCTGAAGGTCTAGTTTAAGAATCGGCGTCCCCACATCCACACTGTCTCCTCCCTTACGATAAACTTCCACAATACGGGTATTGATGGGAGAGTTGATGATTTCCTCAAAAGCCGGAACAACCTTACCGGAAGCACTCACACTTACCTCAATTATCCCCGTATCCACTTCCGAGAATACCAAATCCTTCCGATTCACACTACTCCGCATGAAAGAAATCAGCAAAGCGATGCATACGATGCCGGCAACACCTATAACACCATATTTAATCAACATTTTCTTACGCTCTTTATCACGTACTTCTTTTGGAATTTCTCTGTCCATAATTTATCGTTATTTTATTATTTTTTTCGTATCAAATCTAAAGCAACATTCATGCCAAAACACCAATAATCTGATTATCAATCATAAAACAAAAAGAAAGGGTGTCCGATATCGAACACCCTGTACGTTTTTAAACTTCTGCAAACGGACATTCATGATTCCGTTTCATCGCAGACGCAATATATCTCCCACCTTCGGCGCTGCATCCTCAGGCTTCATTTTATTCATTTTATATAAATTCTTCAGACGAATTCCGTATTTCTGTGCAATGGAGTACATTGAATCTCCGCTGCGTACCACATGAACAACATGCTCTTTGTCGGCACGACGGTGTTTCTTATCCAAATAGATAATATCTCCCGGTTTCAACACATATCCTTTATACAAGTCATTGTACTTTCTCAGTTTACGCTGACTGATATCGAACTCTTTCGACAGACTTTTAAAAGTATCTCCGCTACGCACCACAATATACAGCAAATCATTTGCCAAATAAGGCTGATGCGGATTTGGAAACTCTTTCATCCACTTGATACCGTCACGGGTATCGAATTTATGTAAGTTATACAGTTCGATAATGTCAATCAAACGATAAGCATAACGAGGATCTGTTGCATATCCGGCTTTTTTCAACCCATGTGCCCAACCTTTATAATCTGTTATCTTCAATTTGAACAAAAAGGCATAACGCGAACGCCCTTTTAGAAATTTGGAATGGTCTTCATAGGAGTCACGCGGATGCTTGTAAGCACGGAAGCATTCATTACGGGCATCATCATCATAACGCACTGTACGCCCTGTCCAGTCACCTCCGCACTTAATGCCGAAATGATTGTTCGACTTACGGGATAAAGCACTTTTTCCGGCTCCCGATTCCAACAATCCCTGTGCCAATGTAATGCTGGCAGGAATGCGATAACGCTTCATTTCCTCCACAGCTATATCCTTATACTTATGAATGTATTCTTCGTATTGACGATTACGCGTCTGCGCCTGCGCCGTAAAAAGACAGAATCCGCACAACACAACAATGATAATATATCTCAACGTCGTTTTCATCTTTCAGAACTGTTCCAATATTTGTATTCGTTTTTCGATGGGAGGATGTGTCGCAAAAAGCCCGCTCAACCCACTCAATGCACTTGTTGCCTGCTTGCCCGGATGCTGAATAAAAAGTTGAGCCACATCTTCACGCTTCACAGCTTCTATATCGGGATCGGCCGATATTTTACGCAAAGCACTTGCCAAAGCCAAAGGATTCTTGGTCATCTCTGCCGAACCTGCATCTGCCAAATACTCGCGTTTGCGCGAAATGGCAAAGCGCATCAAGATGGCAAAGAAATAACCGACAGCCGCAACCAACATGGTCAGCAGAAGAATCAAAGCCGCCCCTCCCTTGTCATCACGTTTACGTGTAAAGGAAGAATAATAAGCAGAGCGCAATGCTATCTGTGCCAGCATCGAGAAAATTCCCACAAACACGATGGAGATGATAAGCAAACGTACATCATGATTACGGATATGAGACAATTCATGGGCTATAACTGCCTCCAGTTCTTCATCATTCAGCTTCTCAATGATACCTTTAGACAATGTTACGGTATAACTCTTTTTATTTATACCACTGGCATAAGCATTCAGTGAATCATCATTTATGATGTTGATTTTAGGCATCGGCATCCCCTGACTCATACAAAGATTCTCCACCAGATTATAGACACGTTTATTTTCTTTCCGTTCCAACGGTCGGGCACCCGTAGCAGCGTTGATGATGGAAGTATTGGCAAAGTAGGCAATCAGAAACCAAATGAATACGCCTCCCAATACATAAGGAGCCATTTCTATAAATAAAGCCACTGACCGGTCGGTGACACCTACCTGATAATAATGGGGTGCATCACCTTGTGTCAAATAAACCAGCAAATAACAAAACACGAACAAAAGCCCTACTACCAGGCAGGGAAACAAACAGAGCAGAAGCAGCGAACGAAAGTTATTCCTGCTCTGCTGTGTGTGTATGCCAACATATTGCATCGTCCTTAAAATTTAATTTTAGGAGCTTCCTCCAAAGCTGCGCGTTGCTCTCCCAAGTCAAACATCACTTCTTTACGGAAACCGAACATACCTGCCAGAATATTGGAAGGGAATGTCTCTACTGCATTATTATATTCTTTGGTAGCAGAATTAAAATAACGGCGCACGGAAGAAAGCTTATTTTCCAAATCGGCTATTTCCTCCTGCAACTGAAGAAAGTTTTGGTTTGCTTTCAAGTCCGGATAGGCTTCCAATGTTATTTTCAATCCACTCAAAGCAGAAGACAAGGCATTCTCTGCTACAATTTTCTCGTCAATGGTTTTGGCACCGATAGCCCCGTTGCGGGCATTGATAACCCGCTCCAACGTATCTTTTTCGTGAGCCGCATATCCTTTTACGGTTTCCACCAGCTGAGGTACCAGGTCATGGCGCTGCTTTAGCTGAACATCGATGTCAGCAAACGCATTCTCGCGGTTATTACGCATTTTAACCAATGAATTATACATGGAAACCAACCAGGCTGCCAAGATAACGACTACTACAATCACAATAATTGCTGTCATAATTTTCTCGTTTTAAATTGTTGTTACCTGCAAACATACTGATTTTATCCGGCAGTATGTATTCTTTTTCAAATAATTTACGTTTTTACTCAAATTCCAATGAACCAAAGAAATCGGGTCTGTGGAAATCCGGCTTTTCTATGTTGATGGGGTTCCACGACAAGAAATGTGGAGTTTGCAATTCATCACCGCACTTATAGAAGTTAGCCTTTATCGTCTGTCCGTCCAATGAAGTAATCCGGTGCTTAAAGAATACTGTATAAGGAATGACCAAAGCCACTTCCCAAGTACATTCCCCTATCCGTTCTTCAAAAGGCGTACGGCCCAAGCTCGACCAACGAGACACTTTTTCCATCACTTCACGCGGTGCATGTTCCCGATTATTCCGCTCTGCTCCTGCCCCGACCAAAAATGTGCCGATACAGCTGCACTCCATATTGTAATACACACCATCGCCTGCGGGAATTGAAAAAAACTCCATACACGAATCAGTCCAGACCGCTCCGTTATCTTCTCCATATTTGGCACGAACACTGCCTTCGGTCACTTTATAATGTATTAAAATGGAATCGGCCGTATGCGCGATGCGAAAAGCAGCTTCAGGATGATAAGGATATTCCTTCCAATTTACAATATCTATCTTTTGAAACGATACGCCTTCATTGTCCAATACTTGAGGCACGGCTTGTGCATCATTGACTGATGCAGTTATTTTCTTGACTTTCATGGTTTTCTTTTTTAGATTATTGAATTCGTTTTGGTTTTGTTCTCGCAAACATACAAAAAAGAGTCGACACTCGGAAAGAATCTTTCTTTTTTCGAGAATGATGAAAGGATTATTTTCTATCTTTGTCCTGCAAAAGAAAAACTTAATTTACATTTTACACAATATCTAAAAAACTACTTAATTTATGAAATCAGTTAACCGAATCTGTTTAATGATGATTCTTTGCTGTGTATGTTGTATAAACATTGCACAAGCTGCTGTTAATCCCAAACCTTTTGTTATCCCGGAACTGAAAGAATGGAAAGGCAACGAAGGCAAATTCATTCCTACCGAACAAACCCGCATTGTTTACCCAAAAGGAAATTCTGAATTGCAACGCATCGCCCGGATGCTGGCAGATGACTGCAATACCTTATTTAATCATACTCCGCAGATAGTGGAAGGAAAAGGAAAGAAAGGCGACCTCATTCTTTCACTTAAAAAAGACAAATCATTAGGACAAGAAGGATACGCCATTCGCGTTACCGACCGAATCGAGCTGACCGCCCCCAAAGCCATCGGTGTATATTGGGGAACACGTACCCTGCTGCAGATAGCCGAACAAAACAAAGAAGACCTGGCTCTTCCCAAAGGTGAAATCCGTGATTATCCCGACTATGCCATGCGTGGATTTATGATTGATTGCGGACGAAAATTCATTCCTATGTCTTATTTGCGCGATTACGTGAAAATCATGGCATACTACAAAATGAACACACTGCAAATTCATCTGAACGATAATGGATTTAAACAGTATTTTGAACAGGACTGGAACAAGACTTATGCAGCTTTCCGCCTGGAATCGGATACTTATCCCGGACTCACGGCACGTGACGGATTCTATACAAAAAAAGAATTTATCGATTTGCAGAAGTTGGCAGAAGAATGTTTCGTCGAAATCATCCCGGAAATAGATGCGCCTGCCCACACATTGGCATTCAGCCATTATAAACCCGAGATAGGAAGTAAAGAGTATGGAATGGATCATCTGGATTTGTTCAATCCCGAAACATATAAATTCATGGACGGACTCTTTAAAGAGTATTTGGAAGGAGAAGAACCTGTCTTCCGTGGTCCACGCGTACACATCGGCACAGATGAATACTCAAACAAAGACAAAAAAGTAGTGGAAAAATTCCGTGAGTTTACAGACCATTATATCCGTTATGTAGAAGGCTTCGGAAAACAAGCCTGTGTATGGGGAGCATTGACACATGCCAAAGGAGAAACTCCCGTAAAAGCCGAAAATGTAATTATGAGCGCCTGGTATAACGGATATGCAGAGCCTAAAGAAATGGTTAAACAAGGATACAAACTTATTTCCATTCCCGACGGTTTTCTTTATATCGTACCTGCTGCCGGTTATTATTATGATTATCTGAACACGGAAGAGCTATATAACTCCTGGACTCCTGCCCACGTAGGTAAAGCTGTTTTCGAAGAAAAAGATCCTGCCATTCTGGGAGGTATGTTTGCAGTATGGAATGACCATGTAGGAAACGGTATCTCTACCAAAGATATTCATCACCGCACGTTCCCGGCTTTACAAACTTTAGCCGTAAAAATGTGGACGGGAACTGCAACTTCACTTCCGTATAATGAATTCAACCGCATGCGCGAAACGTTGAGCGAAGCACCGGGAGTAAACCAAATGGGACGTATCGGCAATGCGCCGGGACTGGTATACGAACAAGCCAATGTTGCTCCCAAAAGCCGCACACCACATCGTGAAATCGGTTACGGTTATCGTGTGACATTTGATGTGGAAGGTGCAGCAGAAACACCGGGAACCGAACTGTTCCGTTCACCGGATGCCGTATTCTATCTGTCCGACCCTATACGTGGAATGTTAGGTTTTGCACGTGACGGATATTTAAACACATTCAGTTACAATATCCAACCGGGCCAACGTTTAAATATCGGTATAGAAGGAGATAACAAAGCAACACGTCTGTTTATCAATGGAAAATTAGTAGAAGAACTGAATATCCAGCAACGTTTCTTTGATAAAGAAGGAAAAACAAAAATGAATTATGTCCGCACACTGGTATTCCCATTAGAACAGGCAGGAGAATTCAAAAGTAAAATATCCAACTTGAAAGTTTACAAGAAATAAACTGAAATCGACCGTCTTTATTATCGGACACGGATTTTACGGACATAAGGAGCCGAGCTCTTGAATCCGTAAAATCCGTGTTGTTTATTCGTGAAGAGCAGGAATTATCTCCTGCTGTTACTATTATTATTCTTCTTCATTCCTTGTCTTTTACCCATCTCCTTTCTCATTTTATCTCCGATTCTTTTTTCCATATTATACATTTTCTGTATTTGTTTCGGTGATAGGAATTTACGGAATTCATTATAATATTTCTCACGAATATCCAGCATCTTGCGGCTCTGAGCAAAACGAGCCTTTATTACTTGTTCTACTTCTGCATCCGTAAGCGTAGAACGAGGAGCACGCGGATTCATATCGCGGACAGCACGCATTTCTTCCATATATTTGGTGTATACAGGTTTAAACTTAGCAGTCTCCGCATCATCCAATGCCAGTGCATTTATGAGCTGATTACATTGCATTTTCTGCATCTGTTCCTGACCGAACTGCTTTCTGTCCGTCTTTCCTTCTTTTTTACCTTGTGCAAATATTGCCATTTGACTACCCATAAAGAGAGCTACCAACACCATAAAAAACTTTTTTGTCTTCATAATCTATTACTTTTTAAATAAATAATTAATTCATAAATATGTCATACTCTGATAATTCCACCCATTCCTCTAACTCATCATCCGGCATTTCGGCTATAAAATTATCCATTGCATCCGAATATGAGTAGTCAATACCGGTTGCCACAAGTAAAGAATTGGAAGATACTTGTTCCGCTTCCGGAGTACCGGCAGGAAAGAAAACCAATCCCAACACCATCGCTGCCGCCGCCAGTGTTGCCGCAATCACCAACCTCATCCGAAGTTGTTTTTTATGTTTTTCCACTTTCGTACGTGCCGATACCTGTTCCTGCATCCGGTCAAAGAAACCATCCGGTGTACGATAAGGCATCTGCTTTCCTATGTTTTTAAAATCAAATTCTTTCTCCATTCTATCCTTAATTATTAGTCATATATTCTTTTATTTTCTCTTTGGCATAATGATAATTCACCTTCAACGTTTCCGCCCGTGTATCGGTTATCCGGCTAATTTCCTCATAATCCAATTCATCATAGTAACGCAGGTTAAACACGATACGTTGTTTTTCAGGTAACGAAAGAATGGCTTGTTGAAATTTCACTGCCATTGCATTATCGTAATCCACATAGTCGGATGCCATCAATTTATTCATTAATTCCTCTTGCACTTCCTCGGCAGAAACAGCCTGCTCTTTTCGGCTGTTCAAGAAACGGAGACATTCATTGGTTGCAATCCGATACATCCATGTGCCCAGCGAGCTCTCTTCCCTAAACCGGTCAAGGTGACGAAAGACACGGATAAATACTTCTTGCAGTATATCCTCCGCATCTTCGTGGGAAACCACCAAGCGTCGGATGTGCCAATATATAGGTTGCTGAAAATTCTCCATCAGCAATTTGAATCCATGTTCCTTATCAGAAGCGCAAGCTTCCCGAATTTTATCTTCATTTATCATCTGTTTCTTGCAATGTTTATCAGTTAGAACCTTTAAAAGTAACGAAGTTAAATGTGCAACGGTGGATTTTACATTAATTAAATATCCGAGGCGCATTTCTTCCAAACAATAACAATTGTAGGGAAATCCCTATAATCAAATAGGGAAAAGAGCCCGATCATATCGAATTCCCTGCCTATCTTTGCCTACACATAAAAACAACATTATATGAAAAGAGTAAAAGAAACACTAGCCGTTTTATTTTTAAGCCTTGTTCTCGGAAGTTGCGGGAGCTTAATGGACAATAACATATTACTATCCATTCACAAAGGTATGACACAGGAAGAAGTGACCAAACTGCTGGGACGCCCCGACTATCGCCGGTTCGACGAACAAGGAGAGCAATGGGAATACAGGAAAGGAGGAGGAATAGGACACTATGGAACCACTATCCTGATTGATTTCAAGAACAATCTGGTAAGCAATTTGGATTCTTTTGAGAGTGTCCCCACTCCTCCTGCGGTGGCAGTATGTCCTCCCGCACAGGTGGAATCTACGGTTGCTCCTCGTCCGCCACATCACAACGGACACCGTCCTAATTATCCCCAAATAACGAGTGACAATGATTTCCAACAATTATACAATAAGATAAAACAGAAACCTTTCAAAGACGAACAATTGGATATATTGTCATTAGCCGCCGGACACCGTTGGTTCAGCTGCCAACAATGTGTCAGACTCATGTCTATCTATACCTTCGACGATGATAAACTGAAAGTACTGCAAATATTGGCAACCCGCATTGCAGACAAAGAGAATTATGATAAGATTATCAACTCACTTGACTTTCTATCCAGTGAAGACAAAGCCAAAGAAATGCTTGGCATTCCCAAAAAACGATAATCATTTTCTTCACTCGTATATAAAAAAGTCCTGCCATAACCTACTTAAAACAAATAGTAGCCATGGCAGGCATTCTTCTGAAAAGGCAAAGGGAATATGCCCTATTCATTAAAAATTACTTTATGCCCTGATAATACGGATTAGGTTCGGTAGGAACAGGCGCATGTGTATCATCAATCCACTTCATAAGCTTGTTATAAAGTTCTTCCTTTTTTTGAGGATTAAGTCCTGCCATATTCCTTGTCTCTCCCAAATCTTCTTTCAGGTTATACAATTCCATTGACTTATCTTCGTAATTATAAATTAATTTCCAATCACCCGAACGAATACTTGAATAAGGTCGCGCTCTGAAATCCTTACCGCCATTGAGATACGATTCCAGATATGCCGGAAAATGCCAAAATAAATCCCGTTCTGTCTCCTTATTTTTCACAACCTCAAAGATATCTCTTCCATCCGGATTTCCCGATGTTTCTCCTTTGGCAAGATGAACAAAAGTAGGATAGAAATCTACTCCGATGACCGGAACAGAAGTGCGTGTGCCTGCCGGTATTTTCCCGGGCCATTTGATAATCAAAGGAACACGCGAACCTCCCTCGTATGGCGTCCCCTTCCCGCCGTGAAGAGGATAATTATCAGTCACCGGTTCGGAACCGCCATTGTCGGAATAGAATATAATAATGGTATTCTCTTCTATTCCCATCTCTTGAATGGCACGACATATCTTTCCTACTCCATCATCCAATTTCTCAATCATCGCAGCATATACAGGATTAGTATGGTACTTTCCTACAGGTTTATTCTTGTATTTATCAACGACCGATGCAGGAGCCTGCAAAGCCGTATGAACCGCGTGGTGAGAGAGATGAAGAAAGAACGGAGCATCTTTGTGGGATTTTATAAAAGAAACAGCCTCATCCGTCAAGCGGTCGGTAAGGTATTCTCCCGGTGTTCCTTTCTCCAATCCCAGATGGCATTTACTTTTATCGGGCAGACAATAAGGATAAAAATAAGAATAAGGCGAGCCGGCCCGGTTTCCTCCTACATTCCAAATGAATCCTTGAGAAAGAGGGCCTGTTCCGTCTGCGTCATCTCCCAAATGCCACTTTCCGATATGCCCACACCGGTATCCCTGTTGCCGTAGCGCTTCAGCCATCGTCACAAAATCGGCACGGACATCATCCGTATTGGCGATTGGAATCAATTTTCTCAGCCTACGGTCACCCCGGTCGGGAGGACTAACGGTATATACACCGTGACGGGGTGTGTACATGCCTGTCATCATGCAAGCCCGGCTGGGTGCAGAATTTGCTGCAGCAGCATAGGCATTATCGAAAAGCAATCCTTCCGCAGCCAAACGGTCTATATTCGGAGTTTCATAATAGTCACTTCCCATCACTCCCAAATCAGTCCAGCCCAAATCATCTGCAAGAATGAACACGATATTAGGCCGGTCTCCTTTTACATTTTCTGCCGCAAGAACCTGCTGCATTCCTAGTGTACATAAGAGGGTGACGCTAAACCACATTTTCCGGTTTTCCATTTTTACTTCTGTTTTTAAAGAAAAGAGGCCATCTCTCACTAATTGCTTAGTTGAGCCGGCCTCCATCTGCTTGTTTTTATATACTATTTCAAATTACCATCCCGGATTCTGTTCCAAAGAAGGATTCAATAATATTTCGGTAGTCGGCACCTGATATAAGTAGTATTTTTCCAACCATCCTTTTCCTTCTTTCAGAGGGTCATTGAAAAGATAAAGATAACCTTCGGACATTGTACCTGATGTACCGTCGGAATAACCCGTTTCAGGATTATACAATGTCATATTGTTACTTAGCGCATCTGCTTTACTCATCCAGATTCCGGTTGCCGGTCTGTTCAAGAACCAGGGAGCCATACGCCAACGGCGAATATCGTAGAATCCAAATCCTTCACCCATCAACTCAATAATACGCTCACGACGGATTTCCCACAATACAGGGTCAACCTCCACACCGGCATCATTATTCTTAGGGTAGTACTTACCACGATTCGGGTCAAAGTTTGCATCAATTTCGGCAACTACCATTTTGGCAACCCCTGCACGTTCACGCAATTTGTTAATCGTCTTGTCGGCTACGCCCTGATCAAAATTTCCAAGTTCAAATTTGGCTTCAGCCTCATTCAACAACACTTCTTCAATCTTGAAAATAGGTTTGTCTGCCGTATTCAAATTACCATTATTAAAATTGGTTTCCCAGTTATCCCAGTTCTTCCAAACATAATAACCGGAACGGCAAGTAACAAAAGCACCTGTACCCAGTCTGGGAATTTCGGGAACCAAGGATGCACTCCAGTTCTGTCCCGGCAAACGCTTCATGCCGATACCCGGATTGCTGCAACTGGTATTCGCTCCCATGATATCAATATACTCACGGTCGGCCTCATTGTCGGTATACGACCAGGTGCGATAAGTACCTCCTCCTGCTTTCACTTTATAAGGAGGCATGATGGTGTGATACATACGCGGGTCGCGGTCACGGAAAGTGGCATACATATCTTTATCTCCATGATACTCGGATTCTGCATTTAAGATAGGTTTACCATTCTTCATCAGATATAAATCTACCGTTTTTTGATTCATCTCTACATAATGTGAAGAAGTATGTTCGATATAAGAAGTACCCATCGGATTTATATCAGTCACATATTCTTTATATAAAATAATGCCGGGAACGGTACTTAAATCTTCCGTAGTCCACATTTCACCATACCCTGCCGCCGGCTGTCCGTCTGTTCCGGTATAAAGAGTAGGATAAGCGCTCATCAACAGCTCCGAAGCGCGGATACTTTCTTGCAAATACTTATCATAATCTCCCAGTTCATGATATTTCCTCCATGTACCTTCGCGTAAGCCAAAACGTGAAATAGCCGCCAATATACAATCCTTGTTTATGGTGTTCTTTCCATCCTCCGAAGTAAAATCGCCTATATTCTCTTCAGCCCATTTCAAACGTTCCAACACATTGTCTGCCACCGTTTTCCTGTCAATACGCGGACCATAAGCTTCAGGAGAGTCTTCCTTCAAGACCTGATCCACCCAAGGCACAGCACTAAAGCGGTCTATCAACTCCATATACCAGAAGGAATGAAAGAAATAACCTACCGCACGCCAATGATTTTTCTGTGCTTCAGTCATCTCGGAATCATCGATATGAGAAAGCATGATATTGATTCGGCGAATAAATGAACTAAAGTTCCAACCATTACCCGATGCTACGCTGGCAACGGTTTGGTAAGCGAAATCATTATAGCCGCTTTCGTATTTCTGTTCAAAATAACCGGCATCCATATCACCTTTATAAGGACCGTTTTGTCCCCATCCGTTCAAAGAAGTACGGATGGTATTATTCGTAAACATTTCATAGCAAGGCCACATAAAAGCCTTGAAGTTATCATAGGAATTAAATGCGTTTTCTTCTGTCAAGTCCGTAACAGGGGATTTTTCCAGAAAGCTATCATTACAACCGGAAAGGCTGATTCCTGCGATGATAGCCAAACTTATAAATAGTTTTTTCATATACTCGTACTAATTTTAGGTTTATAATGTAACATTAAGCCCGAAAGATACGGTACGGAATGCCGGATAGTTCCATGACAATGTTTCCGGGTCAATACCTTTCGGCAATGATGAGAATGTAGCCAGATTTTCAATGCTGACAAAGGCTTTCAGTTGCGATAAAGATGCTTTTGTTATCCATGCTTTCGGGAAAGTATAGGACAATGTAACATTCTTGATACGGAAATAGGAAGCATCCGACAAATATTTATCTGATTGGCGGTAATTAGAGCCCTGATTACCATAGTTACCATAAATGCGCGGGAACTCGGCATTAGGATTAGCAGCCGTGTAATCTCCATTCGCAGCATCTACCGGTTTCCAATAATTGCCCAAGTCTTTATACAAGGCGATGAACTTGAAGTCGGAATACAAGGGAAACTTCAGGTTATTTGCAATCCATGCATCACGCTTTCCCGTACCTTGCATAAATACATTCAAATCAAATCCTTTAAAATTTGCCCCCAGCGTAATACCATAAAGATAACGCGGTGTATTATTACCAATCACTTTGCGGTCGCCCGGATTACTGACCGTATTATCACCACTGGAAATCATATTGGTTCCACGGTCATCGTCCTTCAGATTTTTAAATTTCACATCACCCGGACGAGGATTATAACCATCAATACTAGGTACACCCTCTTTCAACTTCCATGAAGATGTATCGGTAAAATCATCCACGGTATAGAAACCATCGTATTCATATCCCCAAATTTCTCCTAAATCTTTTCCTTCATAATAGTTCCAGAAGGTAGAACCATTACTCAAAGCGCTGGTTAATATGCCGGATTCATTCGAATTATACTTCACAATCTTTGATTGGCTGTCTGACAGGTTGAAACCTACACGATAACCAACCTTTCCGATTTGGTCACGCCAATTCACACTCAACTCCCAACCACGTGTACGCATATCTGCTGTATTCTGATAAGGAGCGCTCGCACCTACTACGGCCGGCAACTGCATGCCCGGAGCCAGCATTCCGTTTGTATTACGCTGATACCAGTCGAATGTACCGGTGAAACGGTTGCTGAACATAGAGAAATCAAGACCTATATCAATAGTACCCACCTTTTCCCAAGTAAAATTACTACTTACCAAAGAAGGAAGAGAAGTGATGGCTGTCACATAATTGCCACCGGACAACCATCCATTGTATTTATTATTCACTGTCATGGTAGGAATGAAGGAATAAGCCGGCACATTCTGATTACCAATCATACCGTAAGACGCACGTAACTTCAATGAGCCCAACCAATTTTGTGTATGTTCCATAAACTTTTCCTGAGCAATATTCCAACCAACGGAAACCGATGGGAAGAAGCCATAACGAGAATCTTTGGGAAATTTGGAAGAACCGTCATAACGTCCGTTCACCTCCAATAAATATCGGTCCAGATAATTATAGTTCACACGGAAGAAGCCTCCACGTACCGAATACTCATTATAGCTATCGGTAGCCTTCAATGTAGAAGTACCCGAACCCAACGAAGGAACTTCAATTACCGCTTGCCCGTATGAATAAGCTTCCATTGTTTCGCGATAACTTGACTCCTGGTTAAAACCGCCCATCACTTTAAACTTATGGTCGCCCAGATTAAAATCATAAGTGGCATATAAGTTTATTGAATTATAATCGGTATATCTTTTTGTCTTTTGTAAATAATCGTTTGTCGGAGTAGTGTCTTTACCTCCCTGAACTGTGGTATAAGCTACACTTCCCGTATACCAATGATAATCATATATTTTCTTGTCAAACGTATATTCAAACGCCACTTCAAGACCTTTAAGCGGTTTCAGTATGGACTTCAAGAAAATACGAGGGTTATCATTCAATGTCTTTGAGGGATTGGACCAACGTATCTGGTTGGCAGGAGTAAAGAAAGGCAAGCCTTCTGCCTCATCCGAAATTCCGGCCGGCATATTTCCTTCAGGATAAAAAGAAGCCAAACGGGTGGAATAGATAGCACCCAAGGCTGAGCTAGGCAATGTTTTCTTGCTATGGGCATAACTAAGAGTAGCTTCCTGAGTAAACCATTTCGTGATATTGGCTGAGATGAATCCGCTTACATTCATTCGCCTATACTGGTCTTTATCCGTAATCAACACACCGTTATTGTCAATATAACCTGCAGAAAGACGAAAACGAAGTTTCTCCGTACCTCCGGTCATCGATATATTATGGCTCTGCTGGAAACTGGTTTCGAGCATGTTTTTTGTCAAGTCCTTTTCATTCATATAATATACGGCACCATCTGCATCTTTAAAAATGCCATCACCTACCGTAGGAATAGAAGAAGGATTATTGCGATATTGTTCCAGATAACCCATCCATTTGCTTACACTGGGCGAACCCATTGTCCAGAACTGGTCACCGGCAGCATCCGAATACGCTTGCAAATACTCCATCAGGGGAGCCTGTTCAGGCAGATTCATAGCTGAAGCAAACGCAAAGTTATTGTTATAATTCAATTGGAAAGTAGTCTCACCTTTCGGACGTTTGGTTGTCACCAAAATCACACCACCGGCAGCACGCGCACCATAGATGGCTCCCGAAGCAGCATCTTTCAATACGGTAATGGTTTCAATATCTTCGGGATTAATCATATCCAGGTCGCCTTCTACGTTATCAATCAAAACCAAAGGCTTGATGGTATTACCATACGAACCGTCACTATTTTTTACACCTACCGAATAAGCACCGCGAATTTGGAAAGACTTTCCCTGACCGGGGGCATTTCCACTGCTGGAAACAAGCAGACCGGGAACAGTACCTTGCAACGCATCGGCTGCCTGTGCCAACGGACGGTTTCCCATCACTTCATCCATCTTTACAGAAGCAACAGCACCGGTCAGGTTGGCTTTTTTCTGAGAGCCATAACCGACAACAACTACCTCATCCAATGTTTCGGTATCTTCCTGAAGAACAACCTGAACAGTTTTAGCATCACTGACAGTCACTACCTGCGATTTATAACCGATATAAGTGATTTGTACCTTTACCGGCAATTGTGAAACCTCCAAAGAAAATTTTCCGTCAAAATCCGTGATACAGCCGTTGGTTGTGTTTACCACTACGACAGAAGCCCCGATAATCGGTTCCTGAGCGGCATCCACAACAATTCCGGAAATTGTAGTCTGTCTGGTCTGTTGAGGCTTATAAACAGAAATACGTTCCCCTTCTACTTCATAACGTATATTCTTACCGGCAAATAAAATCTCCAAGACTTCCTTGACACTCTTGTTCTTCACATCAATGGAAATCTTCTGATTCGTATTTATATCATTATTACGAACCAAAAAAGAATACCCCGTTTGTCTTTCAATTTCACTGAAGACTTGATTCAAGGATACCGAACGATGCTGCATGGAAAGTCTTGCCTCCTGAATAGGCAATGCAGCGAAAGCAACATTTCCCCATAAAAGGAATGAAGCTGCCCATGCCAGAGGGACCCAATGTCCCCTGCGAGTCTTGCAAAAAGTTTTTTTCATACTTAGAATTATTAGTTAACAAAAATATTTAAGGTATACCCATAGGGATACGGTTTTACATCCTATCTGTCAGCAATAACCACGGTTTTTCCCTTCCTTCTCCAAACAAACTTATTATCTACATCCAGATAAGAAAGAATCTCATCCAAAGTCAGGTCTGCATCTATACTACCGGAAAAATATTCAGTATTCATCTTCCGGGATTGGATTAAAATCTGAACATCATATTTTTTTCCAATCGTTTTCAGAATATGAAATAAGGTTTCGTTGACAAAAACAAGACGTCCTGTTGTCCAGGCTACTTGAGAGCCTGCGTCTACAGCCCTTACAGACAAGGTCTTTTTTGCCTTGTCATACACAGCCTGCTCATTGGGCAACAAGTAAAATTTATCAACTCCATCCGAAGCCGTGGACACTTTGACCCGCCCTTCCACAAGGCTGACTTTTATGTTTGGCTCGTCCGGATAAGACGATACATTGAATTTGGTACCAAGTACCTTGACATTCAAATCAGCCGCATGAACAATAAAAGGCTTTTCCGCATTTTTAGCCACTTCAAAGTAAGCTTCCCCATTAAGATAAACCTCGCGTTCAGCCTTATTCTGAAATGACGCATCATACTTTATAATGGTACCTCCGTTGAGGTAAACCGAGGTGCTGTCCGGCAATATCAATTTGGATTGCGCACCCTGAGGAATTTCTATCCGGCAATAGGAAACAGGTGGAACAATCACTTCTGCCGGATGGTTATTCAAATAAATAAAACGAATGCCAAGGCCAATCAATAATGCTACCATTGCCGCAAAGCTCCCAACTCTCACCCTTCTAACCAAGGTGCGTCCGGGCGAGGAACGGAGGTCTAACTTCTCTCGCAGAAAATCAAGGTTCTGCTTCTTTCTCCGTTCAAACCAAGGCACAGAAGCAATGGCATAAGCACGTGACATCTCACGATACTTCTCCCGGCAGGAAGCATCCTTATGTAATAATTCGGTCATTCTCTGCCTATCTTCAGGTGTTATATCACCTTTCAGATAATCCAGCATCAACCTGTCAAACTCATGTATTGAATTACTCATTCTGTCGGTCTTGTATTATTAAACTAATAATAATACACGCACAACCTTAAAAGCATTTAATAAAAAAGGGACTTTTTTTATTATTCATTTAAAAAAGAAAAAATAAGAGAATTCCGATTCGTGAACCCAGCTTCTCCTTCATCTTGTCCATCGCATTTTTAATATGCACACGCACGGTGTTGACAGAGATTCCATTCTTCTCGGCAATTTCCTGCGGAGTAAGTTCAGAATAAAGATATTGTTCAAAAACAGTTCTGCACTTATCGGGCAGGGAAGTAATTACGGTCTGTACCTGACGCTCCAAATCAGCCTGTTCCATTTCTTTTAAAGGATTGCATTCACTCATGCAATATTCTTCCTGATATTCAAGCAATGTTTCGCGATATTCATCTGCCACACGCTCCCGGCTATGAAGTGAACGCAAATAATTCAAACATCCGTTTTGCACACTGCGCACCAGATAAGGATGAATAGGAAAAAACTTGAGTTCAACTTATAAATGCAACTTTTTGGGTGCGGATAATAAGCAATAA
>ENA-OPYE01000963-OPYE01000963.1-human-gut-metagenome-genome-assembly--contig:-NODE-963-length-18310-cov-3.944289_pt1 | contig 18310 bp, 10 predicted proteins | sample MGYA00241063_ERZ501442 | MGnify/ENA primary metagenome ERZ501442 (study PRJEB25962, sample SAMEA1967055) | human gut metagenome | biome: human gut; feature: human-associated habitat; material: faeces... | reverse complement strand
ATCGGGCATTATCTGAACATAAAACACTATCAATAAGTTGGAGTCATTACCAAAAAACAATAAACAATGCGATATGCGCGCTACTGTTTCGCTGTGAACAACAATCGGTCAAAGAAATGGATAAAATTCACGCAATGCAGTTGTTCATCAAAGTCGCTGAGCTGGAAAGTTTTTCCCGCGCAGCGGATTTCTTTGCTTTGCCAAAGGGAAGTGTTTCGCGCCAGATACAGGCACTGGAACATCAACTTGGCACCCAGCTTCTCCAGCGCACCACGCGGCGGGTCAAACTCACGCCAGAAGGCATGACCTATTATCAACGGGCAAAAGATGTGTTGAGTAATCTCAACGAACTGGACGGTCTGTTTCAACAGGATGCCACCAGTATCAGCGGTAAATTACGCATCGACATCCCGCCAGGAATCGCGAAAAGCCTGTTACTGCCGCGCCTGTCGGAATTTCTCTATCTGCATCCGGGAATTGAGCTGGAGCTGAGTAGCCATGACCGTCCGGTAGATATTCTTCACGATGGTTTTGATTGCGTGATACGCACTGGCGCGTTACCGGAAGATGGCGTTATCGCCCGTCCCCTCGGCAAACTGACCGTGGTCAATTGTGCCAGTCCACACTATCTGACGCGCTTTGGTTATCCTCAAAGCCCCGACGATCTGACTTCGCACGCAATAGTGCGTTACACACCGCACCTGGGTGTACATCCGTTAGGTTTTGAGGTTGCCAGCGTTAATGGCGTCCAGTGGTTTAAGTCTGGCGGCATGTTGACGGTAAACAGTCGCGAAAACTATCTCGCCGCCGGTCTTGCCGGTCTGGGGATTATTCAGATCCCGCGCATTGCCGTGCGCGAAGCCCTGCGTGCCGGGCGGCTTATTGAAGTGTTGCCTGGCTACCGTGCCGAGCCGCTGTCCCTTTCACTGGTTTATCCGCAGCGTCGGGAGCTTTCCCGGCGTGTAAACCTGTTTATGCAGTGGCTGGCTGGCGTAATGAAAGAGTACCTGGACTGACCGACTATACTTTTTAAGAATGACCACGACAGAAGGACAAAAGAGCGGATGACGCAGGAAAACGAGATCAAACGTCCCACCCAGGATCTGGAGCACGAGCCGATTAAGCAGTTGGATAATAGCGAGAAAGGCGGCAAAGTTAGCCAGGCGCTGGAAACCGTCACCACTACTGCCGAGAAAGTCCAACGCCAACCGGTTATTGCGCACCTGATTCGCGCGACAGAACGCTTTAACGATCGGCTGGGTAACCAGTTTGGTGCGGCTATCACCTATTTCTCATTTTTGTCGATGATCCCGATTTTGATGGTGTCGTTTGCCGCAGGGGGCTTTGTGCTGGCCTCCCATCCGATGTTGCTACAGGATATCTTCGACAAAATTCTGCAAAACATCAGCGATCCGACGCTAGCCGCCACGTTGAAAAACACCATCAACACCGCCGTTCAGCAGCGTACGACTGTAGGGCTTGTCGGCCTGGCGGTGGCACTTTATTCCGGCATCAACTGGATGGGTAACCTGCGTGAAGCGATTCGTGCCCAGTCGCGCGATGTCTGGGAACGCTCGCCGCAAGATCAGGAGAAGTTCTGGGTAAAATATCTGCGTGATTTTATTTCGCTGATTGGTTTGTTGATTGCGCTGATTGTGACGCTTTCTATCACCTCGGTTGCCGGTTCTGCGCAGCAAATGATTATTAGCGCCCTGCACCTGAACAGCATTGAGTGGCTGAAACCGACGTGGCGGTTGATTGGCCTGGCGATTTCCATCTTCGCCAACTATCTGCTTTTCTTCTGGATCTTCTGGCGGTTACCGCGCCACCGTCCGCGCAAAAAAGCCCTGATTCGCGGAACATTTCTGGCTGCTATTGGTTTTGAAGTGATTAAAATTGTGATGACTTACACCCTGCCATCGCTGATGAAATCCCCCTCTGGCGCAGCATTTGGTTCCGTGCTGGGGCTGATGGCATTTTTCTACTTCTTCGCCCGTTTGACGCTGTTTTGCGCGGCGTGGATTGCCACCGCCGAATATAAAGACGACCCGCGAATGCCGGGGAAAACGCAGCGGTAATTCATTGGTTTATAATGCCTGATAAACGCACGGTCGATCCCCTCGCCCCTTCGGGGAGAGGATTAGGGTGAGGGGGTACAAGCCAGCCAGAGACCAGGCAATGACATGCACATAACCACCTGAAACTACATCTCTTCAGGAGCAAACAATTTCATTCCAACTCATAACCCCAGCATATAAATCCAGTTGGTAACTTTTATTTAACCTGAAACCAGTTTTATCCACTATTTATAAAATTATGTGAAGCATTTCATAGAAGAAAAATCACTGGCCTAAACACTATCCCCTTTTTGCCTGGTTTTTGACCATTTCCGCGATTTGTTACACATTGAAATATCACTTTTGCTGTGCGTAATATGGCTATTCGTTAGCCAAAAAATAAGAAAAGATTATGCAAGCAACAGCCACAACACTCGACCACGAGCAAGAATACACGCCGATCAACTCGCGTAATAAAGTCCTTGTCGCCTCTCTCATTGGCACGGCCATTGAGTTCTTCGACTTTTATATTTACGCCACTGCGGCCGTTATTGTGTTTCCGCATATCTTCTTCCCGCAGGGTGATCCTACGGCAGCAACGCTACAGTCGCTTGCCACCTTCGCCATCGCCTTCGTCGCGCGCCCCATTGGCTCTGCCGTTTTTGGTCATTTTGGCGATCGCGTTGGGCGTAAAGCGACGCTGGTCGCCTCGTTGCTAACGATGGGGATTTCGACCGTGGTGATTGGTCTGCTGCCGGGCTATGCCACGATTGGTATTTTCGCCCCGCTGCTGCTGGCGCTGGCTCGATTTGGTCAGGGTCTGGGTTTAGGCGGCGAATGGGGCGGAGCGGCTCTGCTGGCGACTGAAAACGCCCCACCGCGCAAACGTGCACTGTATGGCTCCTTCCCGCAGCTGGGCGCACCGATTGGCTTTTTCTTTGCCAACGGCACTTTCTTACTGCTTTCCTGGCTACTGACCGACGAGCAGTTTATGAGCTGGGGCTGGCGCGTGCCGTTTATCTTCTCGGCGGTGCTGGTCATTATCGGCCTGTATGTTCGCGTGTCGCTGCATGAGTCGCCGGTGTTTGAGAAAGTCGCTAAAGCGAAAAAACAGGTGAAGATCCCGCTGGGTACGCTGCTGACCAAACATGTTCGCGTAACCGTACTGGGTACGTTCATTATGCTGGCAACCTATACGCTGTTTTACATCATGACGGTCTACTCTATGACCTTTAGTACCGCCGCCGCGCCAGTTGGGCTTGGCCTGCCGCGTAACGAAGTATTGTGGATGCTGATGATGGCAGTGATTGGTTTTGGCGTGATGGTGCCAGTCGCCGGATTACTGGCTGATGCCTTTGGTCGCCGTAAAAGCATGGTAATCATCACCACGCTGATCATCCTGTTCGCGCTGTTCGCCTTTAACCCTCTGCTCGGTTCTGGCAACCCGATTCTGGTTTTTGCCTTCCTGCTGCTGGGGTTAAGTCTGATGGGACTGACCTTCGGGCCGATGGGCGCGCTGTTACCAGAGCTGTTCCCGACAGAAGTGCGTTACACCGGAGCATCGTTCTCTTACAACGTAGCGTCGATTCTCGGGGCTTCCGTTGCGCCGTATATCGCAGCCTGGTTGCAGACTAACTACGGGTTAGGTGCGGTGGGGTTATATCTGGCGGCGATGGCTGGCTTGACGTTAATCGCCCTGCTGCTGACCCATGAGACACGACATCAGTCGTTGTAATAAGAGTGAAAAGCCTGATGCGCTACGCTTATCAGGCCAGAATTTCCATACAATATATTGAATTAGCAAGGATTTGTAAGCCGGAGGCGTTCACGCCGCATCCGGCATGAACAAAGCACACTTTGCCAACAATCTAAATCTGTTTAATTGCCGGATGTCAGACATCCGGCAATTATCATCACTTCTTCATCTGCGACAAAATTGTCCTGCACTGATTAGCCTCCCCTTCGGAAGGTGAGATCAGCGCCAGTAACGCCGCCGCCGGTGTTACCAGCGTTGCCAGTGCCGCCGCAACGGCTCCGCGAGCAATCAACGGCCCGGCTTTCACCCCAGCCTGCGGATTTTTAAACGTCCCACGTACATACAGCGGCGAACGCAATGTGATAATCCGAATCCCTTTACTCTCCGGATCAATAGTCAAATCCAGCTGTTCCGAAGCAAAACTTGCCGTACCGGTAACGTTAATCAACGCGTTCTCAGTATCGAAAGCAAAAATCTGCGGGCGCGCCACGCCGTTGGCAATATCCAGATTCGCCGCCGCACAGTTCACCCGCACCTCATCATCACCAAATATCGCACCGACAATGTAGTTACCGACATTCAGCCCGACAATCTCCATCAGGTTGCGGCTCACCAGCCCGTCATTCATCAGCAGTTTCAGGTTGCCGTTACTGTTGCCTAAAAGCGCCGCCACCGAGTTACCGCTACCGCGTAGTTCCGCGTCACCGTTCATTTCCCCCAGCGTCTTCTGCATCAGTTCCACATCGGGCATCAGTTCTTTCAGTTTCAGTCGACGAGCCTGAATATCTGCCCGCCCTTGCATCGGTTTTTTATCACCTTCCAGATGAATATTCGCCGCAATGCTGCCGCCCGCCATGCCAAATTTCAGCGGTTGCAGGCGCAGGTCAGCATTTTTGAGGATGATATGAGTAGAAAGATCGCTAATCGGCAGGCTACTGCCATGCTCAATGCGCCGCCCTTTGAAGCGAACATCGGCATCCATAACGTCCCATTTATCGGTTTCGAAGCGGTCATAAGGCAGCACTTTGCCCGCAGGCTGAACGCTTTTTTCACCCTTCTTCTGTTCAGACCGTGTCGACTTTTCAGCTCCTTTCCCGGAATCAACGCCAATCAACGGTCCCAGGTCCGCCAGCCGCAATTGCCGCGACTCGACATCACCTTCCAGTTTTGGTCGTGGCTTGCCGGTGGTGTAGACCAGAGAACCGTGGATATCGCTATCGCCAATGCGCCCATTAAAGCCGCGATAATCAAAGACCGACGATTTTTCAGTGTCGATTTTCGCTACCAGCCGACCATCCGTTTCAAACGGCGGGGTATCGGGCAGCAGAACGCCCGTCAGTTCATAGAGATCACCCAGCGAATCGCCAGAAAATTTAAGCCGTAAATCGACACCCCCCATCTTCATTGGGTCATTCACAACGCCATCAAAAGCAACACGGGTGTTACCAGAGCGGAAATCAGCCTGTACCGGAAACGGCGTACCTTCGCCACGCAGCGCCAGCATACCGCCTATTTTTCCCGTACCAGTGAGCGGTTCACCGTTATAACGTCCCTGCGCCTTCAGGCCAAAAACGTAATCACCCACCTTTTCTTTATCCGCTTTACCTTTCGATCCAGTAACTTCGCTGAACGGCAGCGGCTTGCCTAACGGATCGACAAAAATTTCTAGATCCGCTTTGCTTACTTTGTCATCAATGGCGATCCGCCCTTGATCGAACAGAATATTATCCAGCCGAAACGACCATGCCGACGGCTTTGCATTCGCGTCTTTGTTGTCATCGCTGGCAAGATTAAACGTCCAGTTATTGTTCTTTTCAGAGAGGCGAATCAGGCGCGCGTCGGGCTTTTCGAGCTTGACCCACGGCAGCCAGACCGTTTTGGACAGCAGCGCCAGCGGTGCCAGCGTCGCTTCTACGCGTGGCAAATGCACCATTGTGACTTCGGGAATATCTGGTGGGTTGCCGAGAATGATGTCTTCCGCGTGTACATGAGGCCACGGCACCCAGCTGCGCCAGCCGGTTTCCTGTTTTTGCCGCTCCCACACCACGCCCAGATCGCCACGGATAGCGAACGGACGATTCAACTCCGCAGAGACTTTCTGGTTGATGGTCGGTTTGAGTCGATTCCAGTCAAAAGTTGCAATCAAAATGATCGCCACGACAATCAACAACAAGAAAGCCCCTGAAATCGCAGCGGTTATTTTGCCTGCCTTGCTCATCGTTCGCTTCCTCATATTCTTCCTGTGCCAGTCCTAAAGATAGTCCAGCCAGGCGGAAAATGAGGCAGCTTATAGCGCCAGAACCGCCGTATTCAGCGTTTCTATCGGTGCCGGGCGTGAAAGAAACCAGCCTTGTGCGGCGAATGCGGGCGAGTTCTGTACATCGCGCCACTCTTCCGGCGTTTCTACGCCCTCGACGATCACCCCGCGACAATAGCGATTCATGAGATGTAAAAGCTGAGAAAAGAGTGTGCGTCCTTCCGGCGACTGACGCAGCATCACAAACAGTTCTCGCGCGATTTTGATGTAGTCATAACGCACTTCACTTAGTGCAGAGAAATTTGCCATCCCGGTACCAAAATCATCCAGCCACAGCGGGCCAAATTCACACATCGAGGCAAAGGTTGAATCTTTCGGCAGGCGGATGTGTTCCACCAGTTCGAAACGCAGCCAGGGAAGATCCTCAATCTGGCGCAGGATTTTTGGTTGCTGACGCAGGGCGATGAGCGTAGGGCCATCAATATTGACCGATGCCAGCAGGCCGTGCTCTACAAAGAAGTCGGCTTTTTGCGCCAGCAAATCAATCTGCTCTTTCACAACGTCCATCCGATGGCTAACGGTGATTTCAGTAAAATAGCGATCCGGCGGCAGGCGTTGCGAAGGGTTCAAGGGATGCGTGACCACCGTTAATAGCTCCACGGCCATTAACCGCCCGCATGTTTGATAGATCGGCTGCCAGGTGTAAGCACGCTCACACTGCAACCAAAAACGCCGTTCCTGCAAGCTCTCGATGCTTGCTTCAGGGTTGCTTATTCGCTGGATAACCTGCCTTATCATCAAAGATGTCCTGTGTTTAAAAGTGATGCTGCCCGGACTCGACAAAGATTATCGGCGCGCAAGGGCAGAACTTTACCGCCTGGCTGGGGTAAATTTCCCCACTCCACAACGGAATCTTTCAGGAATACGTTCTGGCTCAAAAAAATAATGGAACACTGTTTTAATATGGTTGACCAGCAAACCACCACAGCGCAAACTAACGCTAATTTTTTACAGATCAGGTTCACGACTATGTCCAAAAAGATTGCCGTGATTGGCGAATGCATGATTGAGCTTTCCGAGAAAGGCGCGGACGTTAAGCGCGGTTTCGGCGGCGATACCCTGAACACTTCCGTCTATATCGCCCGTCAGGTCGATCCTGCGGCATTAACCGTTCATTACGTAACGGCGCTGGGAACGGACAGTTTTAGCCAGCAGATGCTGGACGCCTGGCACGGCGAGAACGTTGATACTTCCCTGACCCAACGGATGGAAAACCGTCTGCCGGGCCTTTACTACATTGAAACCGACAGCACCGGCGAACGTACGTTCTACTACTGGCGTAACGAAGCCGCCGCCAAATTCTGGCTGGAGAGTGAGCAATCCGCGGCGATTTGCGAAGAGCTGGCGAATTTCGATTATCTCTACCTGAGCGGGATTAGCCTGGCGATCTTAAGCCCGACCAGCCGCGAAAAGCTGCTTTCCCTGCTGCGCGAATGCCGCGCCAACGGCGGAAAAGTGATTTTCGACAATAACTATCGTCCGCGCCTGTGGGCCAGCAAAGAAGAGACACAGCAGGTGTACCAACAAATGCTGGAATGCACGGATATCGCCTTCCTGACGCTGGACGATGAAGACGCGCTGTGGGGTCAACAGCCGGTGGAAGACGTCATTGCGCGCACCCATAACGCGGGCGTGAAAGAAGTGGTGGTGAAACGCGGGGCGGATTCTTGCCTGGTGTCCATTGCTGGCGAAGGGTTAGTGGATGTTCCGGCGGTAAAACTGCCGAAAGAAAAAGTGATCGATACCACCGCAGCTGGCGACTCTTTCAGTGCCGGTTATCTGGCGGTACGTTTGACGGGCGGCAGTGCGGAAGACGCAGCGAAACGCGGGCACCTGACCGCAAGTACCGTTATTCAGTATCGCGGCGCGATTATCCCGCGTGAAGCGATGCCAGCGTAAAAGCAGCATATGCAAAAGGCTGGATAGAGTGTTACCCCCCTATCCAGCTCATCCATAAATACCTGATGGTTGTGCTAACTCATCACCATCAGGCATTACTGTACAGGTGGAATATCCGTCACTTCAGGATGTACGTCATCCGGGGCGACAGATGTGGCGGCAGCCGCAGTCGATGGGGCCATGATTTGATCCCAGGCCGCCTGCAACGCTTTCATGTTAAATTCCGGCTCGCCTTTCGGCTGCAGCAGTATTAACGCCATATCATTCGACAACTGCTGACGCAGATCCTGATTTAACATCTCCACCGTCAGGCTGTTAAGGAAATCCTGACGCAGTTTCTGATATTGCTCCGGCGCGATATCGACGACCTGATTTTGCAACGAACGCATCCGCTGCCCCATCAGAATATCGGTATCAGCTCGCGCATAGGCGGCAAACAGTTTCTGCAGCTCCAGTTTCTTTTGCGCCACTAACGCATTGAACTCTTCTTCCGGCAGACCTTTATCGCGAACCTTCGCCAGTTCACGCGCCACCAGATTAAGGTTGCTGTTCAGCTTGTCGTTTGGTGATTCGATGTTGATGGCACACTGCGCACGCAGATACAGCACACGGCAGTCAAATCCAAGACCGATGTCTTTACTGTTACTGGCGCTTAACGCTTGCTGAACATGCCAGAACAGCGCCTCACGGGCCAGGTCCGCACGCCAGTAGCGCAGCAGTGCGGCTGATTCACGAATCGGCTGCCACGGCGTATCCCACATGATTGATAACCGGTCCTGACGCACCGCGTCAGTCATAATGCTCACCGCTTCCGCACGCAGCGGAGAAAGCGTCGGCACCGGAGCCGGTGTTTCACGTTTGCCTTTCAGTTCGCCAAACGTTTTATTGATTTGGTCGACAACCGAGCGCGCATCCACGTTTCCCACCACCAGCAGCGTCATTGCATCCGGGGTGTACCATTTCTGATAGAAATCTTTAATCTTTTCCGCTTCAACGGGTTGTTTCAGCGGATCGGCAGGATCGTGACCTAACAAGGTTGATCCTTTCAGACGATAGCGCCACCAGCCCTCTTTAGTATCGGCAGGCCAGGTTGCCACCATGTCCTGACTTTGCAGCGCGTGGTTGATGGTTTCTGGCGTGATAGTCAGTTTGCCAGTGGCATTTGCCAGATAAGAGAGCGCTTCTTTCAGCAAGTCGTTACGGTTATTGGGCAAACTCAGATTAAACAGCGTGGTGTCATAAGAGACAATTACCGGCGGCATCGGGCGTTTAGGGTCGATCCCCTGCTGCCACAATGAACGCGCCTGCGCTGCGTCAAGGCCACCGCTTTGCGTTAACGCAATACGAGGGATGGCGTGGCTGTAACCGCTCTGTTGTGTACTTTCGGCGAGCGAACCGGTATTAACCAGCAGGCGAATTTCAACACGATCGCTGGGACGCTGGGGCGTGGTCAGCACTTGCCACTGTAAACCGTTGGAAAGCGTCCCCTGTTGCCATGCTGGATCAGGCTGGAGCGCATCTGCCTGCACATAGCCAGCAGTGGCCATCATCAGCAAACCGCCCGCTAAAAGTCGAATTTTTGTGCCCTGCATGTGAACCCCTGATCAACTATCCTGGTAATAAAAAACTGCCCGTTGTCGGTCAGTCTAAATGACGTTAAAAACACTTCGTGTTAGACCGCAAGAACATGAAAATGTCACGGAAGAAGTGAAATAAACCTGAACTCACCCAGGTGGTAAGTTCAGGCACAGGGGTCAATTATGCGCAAACACCCGCACTCGGGGAAGGGAGTGCGGGCATAAGTGGTGAGATTAAGAGGATAATTCGTGCGTTTTGCCATCCGGCGCACGATTATTCAGCACATCGTCCAGTTTTTTGTGGTCCAGTTCTTTCACCCACTTAGCAACGACAATGGTCGCTACGCCGTTACCGACCAGGTTAGTCAGCGCACGAGCTTCTGACATAAAGCGGTCGATACCGAGGATCAGCGCCAGACCCGCTACCGGCAAATGGCCCACCGCAGAGAGCGTCGCCGCCAGCACGATAAAGCCACTACCCGTTACCCCTGCCGCCCCTTTAGAAGAAAGCAGCAACACGATTAACAGCGTGATTTGGTGGACGATATCCATCTGACTGTTAGTGGCCTGGGCGATAAACACCGCCGCCATTGTCAGGTATATCGATGTGCCATCAAGGTTAAACGAGTAGCCTGTCGGGATGACCAGCCCCACCACCGATTTGCGGCAGCCGAGTTTCTCCATCTTGTCGAGCATACGCGGCAGCGCCGACTCGGAAGATGAAGTCCCCAGTACAATCAGCAGTTCTTCACGGATGTAACGGATAAATTTGAAGATACTGAAACCAGTCGCTTTAGCGATTGAACCCAATACCAGCACCACAAACAGGATACAGGTGATGTAGAAACAGATAATCAGCTGTCCCAGTTGCACCAGTGTGCCGACGCCGTATTTACCGATGGTAAACGCCATTGCCCCGAACGCACCAATAGGTGCCAGACGCATGATCATATTGATGATGCCGAAAATGACCTGCGAGAAACTTTCGATGACGTTAAAAATCAGTTGGCCTTTGCTGCCCAGACGGTGGAGCGCAAAACCAAACAGTACGGCAAACAGCAGTACCTGCAGAATGTTACCGCTGGCAAATGCGCCAATGACGCTCGCCGGGATGACATCCATAATGAAGGCGACAATGCCCTGGTCTTTCGCCTGATCGGCGTAAACCGCTACCGCTTTCGCATCAAGCGTTGCCGGATCGACGTTCATTCCGGCACCAGGCTGCACGACGTTAACGATGATAAGACCAATAATCAGCGCGATGGTACTGACAATTTCAAAGTAAAGCAGTGCGACTGCGCCGGTACGACCGACCGCCTTCATGCTTTCCATGCCCGCAATGCCCGTTACGACGGTACAAAAGATGACAGGAGCGATGATCATCTTAATGAGCTTAACGAACCCGTCGCCAAGCGGTTTCATTTGCTCGCCTATTTCAGGGTAGAAATGGCCAAGGAGAATACCAATGGCTATCGCTGTCAGGACCTGAAAGTAAAGGCTTTTAAACAGAGAGGTTTTCATAGGGTGTCCTTTAGTAAAACCACAGGTCTTGTAAGGTTATGGGGTACCTGCGGCCTTAAAATAACACCCAGACAACATCACAGAAATGTACCTGGATCATAATTGAAACAAAAAGGTTAAAAAGTTTGAGCTGGCTCGCACAAACCAGCACTTTTTAAAGTTTTGTAATCAGTTTGGGGTAGCTACTTTTCTTCCAGGTAACTCTCTTCGAAGATTTCAATAGGGAGTGGGCGAGCAAAAAGGAAGCCCTGGGCAATACCAACGCCCGCTTTTGCCAGCCAGTCGCGTTGTGCTTCAGTCTCCACGCCTTCGGCAATCATTTGTAAGTTCAGGCTTTGCGCCAACATGATAATTGCAGCAATCATGCTGCTATCTTCCGGCAAGCCTTCAACAAACATTTTGTCGATTTTTAACACGTCGATTGGCAACGATTTCATATGCTGCAGCTGACGCAGCCCTGCGTAGCCCATGCCGAAATCATCCAGCGCCACCCGAACGCCGGCATTACGCAACGGGCGGAGGATTGCCACCGCTGCATGAGGGTCGTCAATACGTCGGCTTTCTGTCACTTCCAGAATCAGTGTTCCCGGCTGAATGCGATAGCGGGTTAACAGTTCCAGCATATCCGCTACCATATTCGGGTGCATCAGTTGCAGCGCTGAGAGGTTTACCGACAAGGGCAACATAATGCCGCGCTCTTGCCAGGCAGCCAGCAGTCGACAGGACTCTTCCAGCACCCAGTGACCGACGGTAACCATCAGCCCACAGCACTCAATGCGATCGATTAAGCCATCCGGCAGATCCCAACTGCCATCCGGTTGCTGGATACGCAGTAACACTTCCGCACTGACCAGTTTACCGCTGGTCATCTCGACCTGTGGCTGTAACCAAATCGCAAACTGATGATTTTCCAGTGCATTAAGGATATCGCTCTCTTCCGTCAACCGCTGTTGGGCGGCTTCCATCTGCTGCGGATCAAAGAACTGAATCTGATTCTTGCCTTTATGGCGAGCGGTAAATGCCGCAGAAATAGCGCGACTGTAAAGCTGTTCGGCGGTGAGATCGCCGTAGAACATCGCCACGCCAATGCTACAGTGCGGACGGAGTTGAATACGTTCAATCGGCAGGCGCTCGCTCATGATAGTGAGCACTTGCTGACCCAAAGTGATTGCGTGCCACGGTTCCTGTACCCCGTTGGCAATGACAGCAAAGTCATAACCGCTAATCTGCGCGAGGATCATACGTGGCGACAGTACCGATTTGAGTTTTTCCACCAGCGTCAGCAGCAGAATTTCTCGTTGCGCCTCTTTCAGCACGCCCGCAGTATCACGCAGGGTTTCACAGGTGATAATCATCAGCGCGGTGGTTTGTTTACGCGCGACAACCTGCTCCAGCATCTCCATCAGCAAAGCTTTGTTCGGCAAATCCGACACCGGGAAGCGCATCGCGTTTTCGTTCTGTTCTTCATAATGGCGCTGCAGCAATTGCTGGTTGAGGTTGTAACTGCGCACCAGCATACCGATTTCATCGTCCTGATGCAGACGTGGTAATGCCAGTTGGTGACCAACAAGTTCCTGGGCAGGGATGGCGTTAAGTTCGCGAGCAATATTGCGTAACGGATGCAAAATCAGGCGGTTAATGCACCAGCTAATCGCCACCGTCAATATTAACGACAAAAGTAAGTAAATGGTCACTAACGTTGAGAGGGTACTCATCACGAACTTATACATGCGGAAGGAATCCGCCTGTAGCACCAGATAGGCAATTGGCTGCGGATTTGCCGGACGTTCGAGCGAGTAGACACCCAGCGAGATTTGAACCGGTAGCTCAAACAGGCGAGTAACCATTACCGATACCGGACGCTCTGGAATAAAACTTTTACGCAGCGCCTGGAACTGGTTAGGCAGCACCACATCGGCACGGCTGACCACGCCTGCCGGTTTAATGCTGGCAAGAATAGCTTCCGCTTCGGGAATATCGCCTTTCAAAATGGCAGAAGATAAGGGTTCGCGGACAGAGCGAGCAATGCTTTCCAGTTGCGTAGCCGTGTTATAGCGATTCTGCTGGACCAGATGGAACAGCAAAACGGTGCAAAAAATAAAAACGAACACCATGACAACGGCTGCCACCATTGCCATCTGCTTGATTGTTAACGAGCGACTTACGCGCAAATTGTCTCCCCCCGGAAATCCCAGATTGCCGCCCGAGTATACCCGATCGCAGCGGCATTAAGAGAGGCGCTATCTGAAAACTTACCAGTCGGCGTAAGGTATCAGCGGCTGCGGCGGTAAATCCATGTCACCCTGCCATCCGGCGGCGGAATACCGTACATAGAGCTGGAAGTGACTTGGCGCATAATCCTTCGCTTTCTGGATATCAATCGCCGTACCAACAAACCAGTTGGACGTGACGCGACGTTCAAGTAATGCCCGTGCCGTGTAACCAAAACCCTGACTGCTGCTACCACTGTTGGATTGTTGTGCTGCTTCTTCCTGCCAGTCGCTCGGGATCAGATTCATCAGCGGATAACGCGGCATGGTTTTGGTGCGTGAATGCGACCACGATCCAGACGCCCCCAGCTCCCACGACCAGTTTTCCGTCCGCTCGCGCCACATCACCGGCACCGCAAACGACAGGTATTCCTGCGGGCTGTAGTAACCGCCCTGACCCAGTGAGTACTCACTCAGGTCTTTGTCGTAATGCCAGATCATGTTGTTCAGGCCGATTGTGACGCGGCGATTGTTCTGGTTAATGACCTTATAGTAATAGCCCGTCATCCAGCGCACACGCCAGTTATCTTCGACATTTTTACCGGTTAACTGGTCGCCACTAAGCGATGCCCAGACGCCGTTTGCTTCACCTTTATCGTAGCTCAGGCTTAGCCCCACGCCGTCGGCACGCACGCCGCCCCATTTTTTCCCGGTATTGCTCGGAGAGTCTTTTTGCCCACCAAAGGCCAGCAAAGAACTGGAGATGGGCCGACGATGGGCGTTAACGGTGTAACCCAGCGGCCCAATATCATCGCTGTAACTGATGCCGCCGACCACATCCACCACGTTGAAGCCCATCGGCGTGGTGCCGATATCCCAGCTCCAGACGTCATTTCGCCAGCCGACCGCCACGCTGGCACCGGAATCCGACTGGCTGCGGTTGCCGCTACAATCCTGTAATGTACAGGTGCCCCAGTTGTCATCCCATTTACCATCGGCATTAGTGGAGAAACTGCCGACGTTCATATTGACGAAATCACTGCGAAAGAACATCCGCCCGTCAGAATACGGCGCGTCCACCTGCAACATAGTGGTGTGCGCTTTCAGATCGGAATAACCACCGGTGCCGCTCGAACCCCAGTAATCATGCTCAAGGGTGACGTTAAGATCCTGCTGGCGATAGAGGTCCGCCGCATCGCTGCGCACGCCGCGTTTCAGCCAGTCATCTTTCTCGTCGTTACGGGTCAGTCGGGTAAAGGTGTCGTTATCCTGCGGGCGCGTCGTAGTCACACCGGATGCGACCATGGCGTCTTTGTAGGTTTCCAGCGCCTGCTTTGGATCGCCCGCCTGTGCTTCAAACTTCGCACCGTCGCGCAGCACCATCGCGCTTTCCATCGACGGTGGCTGAGATTTTGCCTGCGGGATCAACTTATTAAACGTCTGCTGCGCCGCTGCGGTATCGCCAAGCTGCGCCTGTGCCAGCGCCACGCGCCGCTGAGTGTTCAGCGAGGCGTTATTGGTGGCAGGCAGCTTCGCCAGCTGGCTACGTGCCGCCGCTTTGTCACCGGCAGCAATATCCACTTCCGTCAGACCAAGAATGGCATCGGCGTTAGTTGGCTCCCGCGTCAGGACATTCTGATATGCAGCGCGAGCGGCGGTGTAATCACGTCGTTGTTGCGCCCAGTCAGCCAGCGTGAGGTCTATGCGCGTGGAAGGTGGTTGCTGGCGCAGCATCGCTTCCGCTTCAGCTTCTTTGCCGCTTTCTCGCAGGCGATTAGCGGTTTCCAACACCTGATCGCTTTGCAGTCGATTAACCAGCTCCTGAATATTGCTGTTCCATTGCGCGCGCGGCAGGCTGTTGATATGCGCCAGCACCGCTCTGTCCTGGTCATGACCAGAGAGATACAGCCCGTAAGCGTAAACCTGCTCCGGGTCGTTCGGCTTCTGCTGTGCCAGATTGCGCATTAATGTATCAGCCTGGCTGCGTTGTCCGGCCTGCCAGAGATCCTGCGAAAGTCGGTAAGTAATCCATACGCTGCCGGGATCCAGCGCCAGTCGTTGCCGCTGAAGTGCTGCCGCCTGCGCCCATTTGCCCTGGTTTTCCAGTGCCTCTGCCTGCTGTGCCAGACAGTCGTTTTGCAGGCTGCGTTCGATATCATCAATGCTACGCCGCTGACTGGCAGAGAGCGAGGCGATAAACGCTTCAGCTTTTTCTGGCGATTGCTGGCGGTAAATATTCGCCAGCCCGCGCACGGCGTTAGTGTTGCCGCTGTCCATACGCAGGGTCTGCTGATAATAACGTTCGGCGGCGGGGTAATCTTTTCGCGCCATTGCCACATCACCCAGCCCCAGCACCGCATAGCTGTCGGTATTATCGACATTGCGTGCCTGCAGGAACAGGCGTTCCGCCTGATCAGGATTGTTCGCTTTCAGTGCGGCATCGCCCTGTTGGATCGCCAGCCAATAACGGTTCACTTTCAGCAAACTGTTCCATTTGTCGTTGTTGCTGCTGTGCGGGCCCAGCGCGAGGGCTTTTTCCAGATTTGCCACCGCATTCGCGCGATCGCCTTTCTGTGAATAAGCCTGGCCCAGCGCCCCCAATATTGCACCAGAGTTTGGGTTATCAATATTAAGTTTTTTCAACTGACTAATTGCCTCGTTGCGACGAGATGCAATTTGCGCCACTGCACTCCAGTATTCCAACGCCATGCCGACATCTGACGGTACTCCGTTAAATAGCTTGTCATAACTGACAATAGCCTCCTCGTATCGCCCGGAGATAGCTTGTAAACGCGCCATTTGCAATGCCTGGCGCCCCTCAAGCGAAGAAAGTCGCATGACCGTACGCGATGCTTTATATATTTTTGAATCTGGGGCGATCAGAGAAAGTCTGGCAAGTTGTTTGTGTGCTCCGTCAATATCCCCCTTGCGAAGCAGATAGCGAAACCGAGCCGCAACGACATCAGGATTATTGGGCTCCACCAATTCAAGGCGATAAAGCGACTGCTCCACCAGTTCTTCACGGTGAGAGTCTTCTCCCAATCGAATCTGTGCCATCAGCAGTTGATAAGCAGTTGGCGTGGCTTTTGCCATCGACATTACCGCCAAACCAAGAGATATGGTGAGTAAATTTAGGGTGAATTTGTGCATACCTGGACTCAATCAGGTGTTAACTCACTTTTTATTAAAAAATGAATAAGCGCAGTTCCCTGCCCTGCCTGTTTAAGGCCAGAGCAGAGAGCTACAAAGATGAATTACTGTTGATGAGGATTCAGACGACGATGGCTAATGATGCGTAGCAGACGCCAGACGACCCACGCCAGAAGCACCACACTCAGCATTGCCATTCCTGCCAGCAAAACAGGATGTTTCGCTAACATATATTGCGCGCGCTCAATCCAGGGAAGATGCCCCACATAATAGGTATCTCCAACCCGTAAACTATCGACACCTGATTCACGAATAACCGCAACTGAGCCAAATATATTGCCACGTTTTGCACTATTAATTAGCGCATTATTAAGTAACTCGTCACCACGTGCCCCCTCGGTCATTAATGCAATTACGCTACGTTGGGGATGATATGGAGACTGGAAACCAACCACCGCGGCCATTGGCGATGGAGAGATCATGCTTGTTTGTGTTTCAGTTTTTTGGTTGTTTTCATCTGTCATAATTTGTGCGTTATCAGAGTGCCGCATTGGCGTTTTTACCCAACTAGCGGTTGCATCAATGAGCAGATTAATTTGCTGCTGACCTGCAAATTCTTGCGGAATTGCCCCTATCAGCAGGATGTCTGCATCCTTATTCTGGATGGAGCTTATATCATCAGTAACTGTCAGATTAATTGCCGGAAATCCGGTTTGAGCACCAATCAATCCAAGGGTATTTAGCAATATTTCAACCTGCGTTGTACCAGGATGTTCAGGCATAACGATGACTGTTTCAGATAAATCGGCCATACGGCTAAAAGGAAAGCCTGAACTAGCAAAGGCGCGTAAATCTGGCATGGCGATAAAGTGATGATACTTTGAAAAATCGATAGTAGAATCATCAGCAATAACTGCATGGTTATTCAGAGGCCGGGAAATAATACAACTCCCGTCATCAGTACTCGGTATCGTATTAACGTACTCAAAATTGAATCGTAATTGATTAAGTGCCCCCAATGTCAGCGCCGGAATGGTAATTTTATTATTGCTATCTGACAATTCTTGCAATAACGGTAAATGTAATAGCAGTCGATCAGTAGTCGAGCGCGGGCTTGGGCGAAAAGATTCAATGTACTGATTATTAAGATTAACATCAATACGAGAACCGCCTACCATTGGCGTGGTATAGCGATAGTTAATCTTCATATCAACCCCACTATTACGTAACAGAAAGAGATCAGGCGGCAAATTGAATGAAACATTAATTGCTGCGATCTGCAGGGCACTTGCCTGTAACTGTCCTTCATAGTTTTTAAGCTCTGCGAAAGTTACAGGACGATCAGTGCGAACCCAGTTTGGCGCATCATAAGGTTTGCGTGGCAGCAGTGGTTTCACGTCATTTACAACCACACTATCGCCGCGAAACAGTATATTTCCCTGAGCGAGACCTTTTGCTGCCTGTAATAAATCTTTGTCATCGCGGCCCCAAATTACCAACAATTTGACGAAAGGATTTTGTGGATGGTTAATCATCTTAATAACAGGTGCATTCACCAACGGATGATCACGCAAAAAGTCTGGCCGTCTATTGTTAGTGGCAAAGACTATAGCATTGCTTTCCGGTAACTGATTATAAAAAACTGGAAATTGATGACCACGCCACCCCGATTGCGAACCAAACCACGAAGCGACAATTGCAGATGCTTGCTGCAAACCAGCCTCCGGTGGGCCAGCAAAAACCATCGGCAATGTATTAGTACGGTTATCTGGTGATGCTGCCAACTTACTGATTTAGTGTATGATGGTGTTTTTGAGGTGCTC
>ENA-OPYE01000908-OPYE01000908.1-human-gut-metagenome-genome-assembly--contig:-NODE-908-length-19171-cov-14.035625_pt1 | contig 19171 bp, 17 predicted proteins | sample MGYA00241063_ERZ501442 | MGnify/ENA primary metagenome ERZ501442 (study PRJEB25962, sample SAMEA1967055) | human gut metagenome | biome: human gut; feature: human-associated habitat; material: faeces... | reverse complement strand
CTCATGCAGCCCATTACTGCAACCATCAGTGAATTATAAGCCAGAACAACAGATGCCCACCAGCTTATGGCGAAAACCATAGGTCGGTGGGCATCGTGTTCTTTATAAGGGCTTAATCTTCCAGTCTGCCGTGGTCACAGCCGAGGGAAAGATAATGCTCAATCTCTTCGCCCAGAACAAGCTGGGCGTATTCCAAGGGCTTGTTGTAGAGCAGCCAGTCCAGCTCTGCCCGCTGTGCCGGGGTGTTGCCGTACTCATCCTCGACGGCGATGCAGTCGATGGCAAGAGTGGTGTATGACGTTCGCAAACGTAGCAATGGCCAAACCCCTTTAGCATATAATATGATTGAGTGTTTTTAAATTTAAGCGCTTGAACTTACGTCCTTTTGTGGTATAATAAAGCTAGAGGATAGCGGCATTGACCAGCTATCGGTGGCGATGAAGCAGTGGACTGGTTCGGTATCAGCCGATTGTGGAGCCAGACCGTGGGTTGAGCGTGAACCACAAGCCGAATAGATTCGATGAATCGAAAGAAAACGCTTAATAGGAGCCTTGCCTTTCGGCAGGGCTTCTATTTTTTTGAGGGAAGGTGAAAATGTGCAGGACGAGCAGCAAGATATTTTGTATCGGGCAGCAGAAGTCTGGAAAGAACTGACTGAGTACCACTATGTTTTCACCTACGGCTATAAGGGTGAACTGCACGAGATCAAGCTGACATTTTCACCAGAGGACTTCCCTCACCTTGCTGGGTTCCACTACCTGAAAGATATTGCCCTTCCCCGGTATAGCCCGCGCAAAACAGTGGATATGATTCTATCCGGCAAGATCACCTACGACAAAGTAAAGAAGGGTACACTCTATCAGGAGTATGTGAAACCGCGTCTGCTGGCACTGGTGCGGTTGAAAGAAATACTGGAACAGGAGTTCGATTTGTTCTCCTATATGCCCCAGTTTTATCCGTTCGTGACCAAAATTAAAGCGGATTACCTGATTTCCAGCCGGATCGAACCAACTGCCTTTGTGTTCATTATCCGGGAATCCCCCTCTGGCAATGCGGTATGTGACTTTCTGTGCTGCTCTGCTTTTGAAGAAAGTGGCCGTGACTACCGTGCAAACCAACGTTCTCGAACGCTCCTGAAGAAAGAGCGTGTACATATTGAAACGCAGGACACGGTGGTTCTATATGACCGCTTGCCGAAAAATCTCGATTAACAAAACGATGCCCACTCACTCATGGAAAAACCATGGGCGGGTGGGTATCATTTTCTTTGCAAATAAAAGGGACATCTACAACACCGTGGTGCTGTCCAATGTCCCTTGCGACTGATTTTATCGTTGTCCGCCAACCTCAGGCCCCTACGTCCTGCATCTCTTTCGGGTTTTATCGTTGTCCGCCAACCTCAGGCCCCTACGTCCTGCATCTCTTTCGGGTTTTATCGTTGTCCGCCAACCTCAGGCCCTTACGTCCTGCATCCGATCGGATTTTAGGTGTCAGCCACACCAGCAGAATGATGTCTGCTTTCCTATTCACAGTATATTCGATTTGCACTTCAATGGCAACGGCTTTTCAAAAAGTCAATCTTCCAGTCTGCCATGGTCGCAGCCAAGCGACAGATAACGCTCTATCTCTCCACCCAGCACAAGCTGGGCGTACTCCAAGGGCTTATTATACAGCAGCCAGTCCAGCTCTGCCCGCTGTGCCGGGGTGCTGCCGTACTCGTCCTCCACGGCGATGCAGTCGATGGCAAGAGTGGTGCTATCCTCGAACCGGGCTTCCACCCGGTTGGTGTCCATATTGAAGCGGCAGGAAAGCAGTTTGTTCATGGTGAACCTCATTTCTATATCAAACGGTGTCTGTTCGGATGTCCTAAACCCTGCCATAAAACCGGTGGTTGATTTGTCCATTGGGCTTTGTTTTGCCCGTCTGCACATTTTTGCACACTTTTTGCACACCTGAATGACTGGATAACGGTTGCAAAGCATTACGCTGTATGCAAACAATGCGGTGTGTGCAAAGGCGTGTTTTGCGATGATACGATAAAAATAACGCTTCTTCGAACTTTTGAAATTTGACGAATGATGCACCTTAGATTCTTTTAATCAGAGGGCCAGGGATTCGAGTTCCCTCGAGCGCACCAAAATCCCACGAAGAATCGCAAGATTCCTCGTGGGATTTTCCTTTTATACGCCATTTGCACGGTCTCTGCACGGTTTTTGCACGGTCCGCATTTTTCGTGTCAGATGGAGTAAGTCTGTGAATTACTCTGCAATTCGTGCTATTTTTTGCAATTCAGGTCAGCAAAGCCAAGCGGAGCTGCGCTTTTACAGCAGGGTCTGCGTCCTTCAGAAACTCCAACAGTGCCGACACGGAGATGGTCGGCTCTGCTTCAACTTGAGCAGCCTGCACAAGTGTTGCTCCCTGTACGGCTTTCACATCACCGCCGGAGATCATCAGTTGGTAAGCAGAGCGCAGGCTGCGCGATGGAATCGCTGAATAGCACAAAGGCATGTTGGAGTCCAGATGTAAAGAAAAAACGGCAAAGCAGATAAAATCCACTTTACCGTTTTATAGCAATTCAACTTCTTCATGTAACAGCAACAGCGTTGAATTGCATATCGCAAATTGCTGTTTTAACGTTCCACTAATTTCTTGCCTTGCGATCAAGAAAGCACGTCTGCTAAACGCTCTACATTGAAAATATAATCGTACACTGCTATAATAAAATTGTGATATTATCACCAAAAATTCGAGATGCAAAGCGTTTGCGATTGGCAAACATTCAGGAGGAACGCATGGTAACAGGAGCCATTAAAAATAAGGTAGACAAGATCTGGACGGACATCTGGGCAGGCGGCATCACCAATCCGCTGACCGTCATTGAACAGCTGACCTATCTCATGTTCATCCGGTCACTGGACGAGAAAGAGCTTGCCACCGAAGATTTTGAGAACATGGCGGGCGAAAAGATGGAGCATATCTTCCCGGCCAGCGAAGCAGGACAGTCTATGCGGTGGAGCCGCTTCAAGGATAAAGATTCCCGCGAGATTTTCCTGACCATGCAGCAGCGGGTGTTCCCTGCCATCAAAAAGATGAAATATGGCCGTCTGCCGGATTTTGACGCAAACGGCGAGCTGGTGGAGATCGTAGACGACCCCACCCGCCCGGATGAGGGCAACACCGCCTTTGCGCGGTACATGGACGATGCCATGTTCCTGATCCCCACGCCGCAGGTGCTGCAAAAGATCATCACCGGGCTGGAGGATCTTTACACCCACGACATTGCCGACCTTGATATGCAGGGCGACCTGTACGAGTATATGCTGGGCAAACTGGCAACGGCGGGTCGGAACGGCCAGTTCCGCACGCCTCTGCATATCATTGATATGATGGTGGAGCTGGTGCAGCCCACGCCGGACGATTTCATCTGTGACCCGGCCTGCGGTACGGCAGGTTTTCTGGTGTCCAGCGCAAAATATGTTCGCAAGCACTATGGGGACGATATGACTCCGGAACAGTGGCAGCATTTTGCCGGGCCGATGTTTGCAGGCTTTGACATGGACCGCACCATGCTGCGCATTTCGGCCATGAACCTGATGCTCCACTCCATCACGAACCCGGAGATCGACTACAAGGACAGCGTGTCGAAGCAAAACTCCATTTGCAGCAAGTATACCGTTTGCCTTGCGAACCCGCCGTTCAAGGGCACTGTGGATGCCGAGAGCATCAACGACGACCTGAAAGCCGTCACCAACACCAAAAAAACAGAATTGCTTTTCCTTGCGCTCTTCCTGCGAATGCTCAAAACCGGCGGACGCTGCGCCTGCATCGTGCCGGACGGCGTTTTGTTCGGTTCCAGCAAGGCGCACCAGAGCATCCGAAAAGAACTCATTGAAAACCACCAGCTGCGGGCGGTCATCTCCATGCCCTCCGGCGTGTTCAAGCCCTACGCAGGCGTGTCCACGGCGGTGCTGGTGTTTACCAAGACCGGCGCGGGCGGCACCGACAGGGTGTGGTTCTACGATATGAAAGCCGACGGCTTCTCGCTGGACGACAAGCGCACCGAGGTGAAGGAAAACGACATCCCGGACATCATCGCCCGGTTCCAGAACCTTGATGCCGAAGCCGACCGCAAGCGCACCGAGCAGAGTTTCTTTGTGCCCAAAGAAGAAATTGCCGCCAACGGGTACGATTTGTCCATCAATAAGTACAAGGAGACCGAGTATGTGCCGGTGGAGTACCCCTCGACCACGGAGATCCTTGCCGACCTGCATGAGCTGGAAATGGAGATCACTAAGGGTCTGGCAGAGTTGGAGGAGATGGTATGATGAAAAAACTTCTTCCAGAAGTCTGTACTATTCAGTATGGATTTCCTTTTGACTCTGCAAAATTTTCAGATAGTAATGGAATGCCGCTTATCAGAATCCGCGATGTGGTAAGGGGATATTCTGAAACCTATACAACAGAAGAATATAAGAGTGAATATATCGTACACGAAAATGATTTACTCATCGGCATGGATGGTGAGTTTAACATTGCAAAGTGGGGAAAAACACCCGCGCTTTTGAATCAGCGAGTTTGCCGATTAGCACCAAACGATAGCATTGATAAAGACTACTTATTTTACTTTATGCCCATTGCACTAAAGCGAATCGAAGAAAAAACGCCGTTTGTCACAGTAAAGCATTTGTCTGCAAAAGAGTTGAACAAAATTGAAATTCCTATTTTGTCCTTAGAAGAACAAAGAAAAATTGCAGAAACGCTGAGCAAGGTCGATGAATTGATAGCATTTCGAGACCGGCAACTTGCTAAACTGGATGAGCTGGTAAAGGCGCGGTTTGTGGAGATGTTTGGAAATCCAATAGAGAATACGATGAATTGGCCCAAAAAGCTATTGCGAGATATCACAACAAAAATCGGGTCGGGAGCAACGCCAAAAGGTGGAAGAGAAAGCTATCCAAATGCGGGAGTCTCTTTGATTCGCAGTATGAATGTATATGACGGACAATTTCTGTATAAAGACCTTGCACATTTGACAGACGAACAAGCAACGCAGCTTAATGGAGTGACGGTTGAAGCGGAAGATGTCTTAGTTAATATTACAGGTGCGTCAGTTGCACGGTCATGTGTGGTTCCGAAGGACGTATTGCCTGCTAGAGTAAATCAGCATGTGGCAATAGTTCGGTGCAACAGAGAACTATTAAATCCTATTTTTACAAATAAAATGTTTATAAATAACGAGTTCAAGAAAGCACTTTTAAGCATTGGCGAATCTGGTGGCGCAACAAGACAGGCGATAACAAAGAAACAACTAGAAGAACTCTCAGTTGTTGTTCCTCCTCTTTCCATTCAAAATGAATTCTTCACCTTTTCGGAGTGCGTAGACCAGCAGAAGCAGACCGTACAGCAGAGCCTTGATAAGCTGGAATTGATGAAAAAGGCACTGATGCAGGAATATTTTGGGTAACTCCCTCAGTCACCTGCGGTGACAGCCCCCTCAAGGAGGGAGCCTTTGACGTTGCGGTTACGAAAAGCCTCCCTCCTTGAGGGAGGTGGATGCGAGCGAAGCGAGCAGACGAAAGGAGTTTACATGTAAAATGCTACCAGACTTTAGGTAAAAGGGTGTGCAACAGTAGATTTTAGCAGTATAATGGAAGAAAAAGGAAGTGCCATGCTGTATGTCAGAAGCCATTTGGGTTGCAATTATTGGATTGGTCGGCGTTGTAGTAGTAGCAGTTATCAATGGAGTTTTTGGGTTGATAAAAAAGCCGGAGAAAGACAGCAAGAAAAAGTCTGAGGATAAAATAAGTGTCAATCAAACAGTCTCAGGCAATAACAATACTGTAATTGGAGTGCAAACAGATAAACGGGAGAAATCATAATGAGCGAAAATCTTGAAGTTAATCAAAATGCAGCTTTTGGTTCCCACCATAATACTTTCGCTGGCACAGTAAACAATTATGGTGTCCCTGCTGAGAATGTTGCAGGAATGGTAATCGAACAAACTTTCAAGCTGTTTCACCAGTACTTCCCTCTATTACAAAAAGAAGCTTTAGAAGAAGTGCATAGAATGCTTCAAGAAAAATTGAAGAATATTCCCCCAGAAGATATTGTTCAACCTAGTCCAAGAATTGCAATCCCTTCATTGCAAAATGCGAGTATCACAGAAGAAAGTGAAGTAAGAGAACTCTACGCCAGTCTGCTTGCAAACTCAATGAACAAAGTTGTCAAAGATGGTGTTCATCCTGCATTTATTGAAATTATAAAACAACTTTCGCCTGATGAGGCTAAGATTTTGCGGTATATGAGTATTTTCTCTTCTGTGCCAACAATTTCATTACGAGCTGAAAATAAAGACCAGTCTGGAATAACCGTTATCAATTGTTTCTCAAACATTGGAGAATTGATGAAATGCGAAAAGCCATATGACATTGGAAAATACTTTGATAATTTGGAAAGATTGGGCGTGATAAGAAGAAGTGGTGCTTTTGAATCTTTTACAGACAAAAGTATCTATGAGCCATTAAAAAGCCATGAATTTATCAAAGAAAAAGAACATAGTATTCAAAATTCTTTGGATCGTAATATACCAAACATTTTAGAAGGCTTTGTTGAAATCACAAGTTTCGGACGTGCTTTTTGTGACACTTGCGTCACAGTTGAATTGAATATAACTATTGCAACTTGACATTACAGAAAGGAGCCCTCCCATGTCCAACTTCTCCTATCTCTCCACCCGCCCCGAATATTCCCTCTTCGCTAATTCTGCCATCGAGGCCGAGAAAGTGTTCTCCACCTCCCCGGCGATGTGCGCGGTGGGATGCCGGAAGGCGTTGGAGCTGGCGGTGAAGTGGGTGTATGCGGCAGACAAGACCATCACGATGCCCTACAAGGACAACCTGCAATCCCTTCTGCACGAGCCGAGCTTCCGGTTCGCAGTGGACCGCAATGTGTGGAGCGTGCTGCCCAGCATCGTGAAGGCGGGAAATCTGGCGGTACATACGGGGCGTAGCGTGTCGGCGGCGGATGCAGTGTTCAGCCTGCGGGGGCTGTTCGACTTCATCCAGTGGGTGGATTACTGCTACGGCACGGACTATGTGGAGCGCTCCTTTGACGAGACAGCCATCCCCGGCGAAAAGGTAACGCTGGACGAAAAGAAGATCCGGGAGCAGGAAAGCCTGCTGACCCAGAAAGATGCCGAACTGGAAGCCTTGCGCAAGCAGGTGGAGAGCCTTTCGGCGGCGTACACGGCCAGCAAACAGCAGAACCAGCAGAGCCGCAGTTTTACCGCCGCCGACCTGACCGAGGCCGAGACGCGGCAGAAGATCATCGACATCGACCTCAAGGCCATGGGCTGGAAATTCACCGGGCCGGACGCCGATGTGCGCACCGAGTACGAAGTGGACAACATGAACGGCGTGCTGGGGCAGAAGGGCTATGCGGACTATGTGCTGATGGGCAAGGACGGCTTGCCGCTGGCGGTCATTGAAGCCAAGCGCAGCACCAAAGACCCCAACATCGGGCGCAAGCAGGCTCAGCTTTATGCAGACTGTCTGGAGCAGAAGTTTGGCCGCCGTCCGATGCTGTTTACCACCAACGGCTACACCACCTATTTCTGGGATGAGCAGAGCGGCCCGCAGCGTGCCGTGAGCGGGGTGTTCTGCAAGGACGACTTGCAGAAGCTGATGAACCGCCGCACCGAGAAAAAGCCGCTGGACACCATCGAAATTGACGATAAAATCACCGACCGCTACTACCAGAAAAACGCCATCCGGGCAGTCTGCGCCCATATTACGCAGGGCTTCCGGCGCAATCTGCTGGTCATGGCAACGGGCACAGGCAAGACCCGCACCGCATCCAGCCTGACCGATGTGCTGAGCCGGGGCGGTCATGTGACCAACGTGCTCTTTCTGGCGGACCGCACCGCGCTGGTCAAGCAGGCAAAGGACGACTTCAAAAAGTATCTGCCGGACCAGTCGCTGTGCAACCTATGCTCCTCCAAGGACGATAAGACCGCGCGCATCGTGTTTTCCACCTATCCCACCATGCTCAACGCCATCGACAACGCCAAGACCAAGGACGGCGTGCCGCTGTTTTCGCCCGCCCACTTTGACCTTATCATCGTGGACGAGAGCCACCGCAGCATTTTCAAGAAATACCGCGCCATTTTTGATTATTTCGATGCGGTTCTGGTGGGTCTGACCGCCACCCCGAAAACCGACGTGGACCGCAACACCTACGACTTTTTCGAGATGGAACACGGCATCCCCACCTACGCCTACGATTACGACACGGCGGTCTACACCGACCATGTGCTGGTGCCTTACTACAACTACGAGGTCAAGACGAAATTCACAGAAGAGGGCATCCACTACGACCAGCTTTCACCGGAGGACAAGGCCCGCTACGAGGACGATTTTGCCGAGGACGACACCCTGCCCACCTTTATCCCATCCGAAAAGCTGAATAAGTTCATCTTCAACGCCAACACCGTGGACACGGTGCTGCAAGACCTGATGGAACGGGGCATCCAGACGGCGGGCGGCGACCGCATCGGCAAGACCATTATCTTTGCCCAGAACAAGCGCCATGCAGAGTTTATCCGGGAACGCTTTGGCAAGCTCTACCCGCAGCTGGAGACCCAGTACCCGGGATTCATCCAGCGGGTGGTCTGCGACGACGCCTATGCACAGTCCATCATTGACGACTTCAAACAGCCGGACAAGCCGCCGTTTATTGCGGTCTCGGTGGATATGATGGACACGGGCATTGATGTGCCGGAGTGCACGAATCTGGTGTTCTTCAAAAAAGTGCGCAGCAAAACGAAGTTCTGGCAGATGATCGGCCGTGGTACGCGGCTCTGCCCATCCCTTGCCTGCGTGGATGCCATCGACGGCGAATATACGGGCAAACGGCGGTTTCTGATCTTCGACTACTGCGGCAACTTTGAATTTTTCCGTCAGAAACCCAACGGCTACGAGAGTGCGGACACCAAAAGCCTGTCCGAGAGCATTTTCTGCAAGCAGGTGCGGATCGCCGCTGCGCTGCAGGATGGAGCCTATGGGAACGAAAAATACCAGAACTGGCGTAAGATCTTAACGGAGACCTGCCGTGCCGAAGTGGGAGCGCTGAATCCGGAGCTGGTATCCGTGCGGCTGCACCGACAGGCCGTGGAACACTATCAAAAGCCGGAAGCCTTTGTCAGCCTGACTGAAACGGACAAGGGTACTCTGATGAAAGAGGTGGCACCGCTCATCTCGCTGGACGATAAGGACGAGGCCGCCAAGCGGTTCGATAACTTTGTGTATGGCTTGCTGCTCTGTGAACTGGAAGGTCTGCCGGGGCTGGGCCGCGCCCAGAAACAGCTGCGCAGCACGGCGGCAATGCTGGAAGGGAAAGCTACCATCCCGCAGGTGCAGGCAAAGCTGCCCCTCATCCGCGAGGTGCAGACAGACGAATTTTTGACCTCGCATGATCTGCTCCGCTTTGAGGAAATGCGGCAGGAACTGCGGGAGCTCATCAAGTTTCTGGTGGAGGGCGGCGAGGGGCAAAAGCCTGTCTACACGGCCCTTGCCGACCCGGTACTGGAACAGACCGAGGGCAAAACGCTGGATTCCGGCTACGATTTCGGCGAGTACCGGGAACGTGTGAACCGCTATATCATGGAGCACCGCAGCGATACGCTGGCCATCCACAAGCTGACCCAGAACATTCCGCTTTCCCGGGGCGACTATACCGAGCTGGAACATATCTTTACCTGTGAGCTGGGCAGCAAAGAGGACTATGCACGGGAGTTTCGGGATACACCCTTTGGTCTGCTGGTGCGTAAAGTGGCAAAGCTGGACCACGATGCTGCCATGCAGGCATTTTCCAAGTTCATCAACGATGAATCGCTGAATGCAAAGCAGATCGCGTTCGTGCAGAAGGTCATTCATTACATCGAGCAGAACGGTTATGTGGAAAGCAAAGCGGTGCTGATGAAACCACCCTTTGACCAACCCATCCTGTTTACCCGCCTGTTTGATGGCAAAACAGGGAGTGAACTGATGGATACGATCAATTCGGTGAAAGAGAATGCCACCCATGTGACGGCATAAAGTAGTGGAATGTACTGATAAAAACCGGTATAATTCAGGACTATCGAAAAATGAATATCCTGCAACGCAGTATGGCAAGTCAGGGAATTCTGAACGATACGCAAACGACTCTGGCTGATTACCTGATGAGCATCGCACAAATTTCCGTGGAGGATGCCGGAGCGATTTATATCGAGTTGAGCAGCATCCGCGGCAATTTTATGGCAAACATCATTCTGCGCATGATTGAAAATTATCACTTCCTGCCCGATATGGCGCAGAAACTGAAAAACAAACAAGCACTGGTGGAAAGCGTAATTGCAAATGAACAGCAGGAGCCTTCCATTACGTCGCCCATCAAAGATGTGTATGATGACCTTGTCAACAGCAAACTGGATATGATCGAGGGCCTCGTGCCGATCTCTGCCATCCAGTATGATGCTAAGATGCAGGAAGCAGAAAGACTTTAAGGGGAGTGCGACTTGTAGTATTGCTTTAAATTATCGAGTTAATCCGCAGGCTGAATAGATTCACTCAAATCGAATGAAAACGAAAAAATGCCCGCTCACCGTGGAGATCCGGCTCCATCGGTGGGCGGGCATATCCAATAAAACACCAGGATACGATTATGCTTTTCGTACTTCAGCTGGGATCTTGCTCTGGCTCAGATATCCCACAGGGAGGGCGCAGAGGTGGAAACTGCGGCGGCACCTGCGCGCATGGCGGCCATGACGTCGGCTTTGTCCCGCAGCAGGCCGCCTGCAATGACAGGCACCTGTGTGCGGGCGCTGATCTCGGCGATGACCCGGGGCATGATGCCGGGCAGGATCTCGACAAAATCCGGCTTGCCCTGCTCCAGCTGACCGGACAGGCTGGTCAGCGAGAGGGAATCCAGAATGAATGCCCGCTGGACGGTCAGCAGGCCGCGGTGGCGCGCCCGGCGGATCAGGGTCGGGCGGGTGGAGATGATGCCGTCCGGGTGGCACAGGGCGTTGAGGGAGTCCACCGCGATCTCCCGCGACGAAAGGCCGTCCACAAGGTCGATGTGAACCACGGCCAGTTTTCCGGCATCATGTATGCGGTGCACCAGCCCGTCTACGGTGAGCAGGGTGCTTGCCAGCAGAAAAACGGCGCTGCAGGGCGAGGCCAGCGCAGCAGTCAGGGATTCGTCCGTTTTCACGGCGGCGATCACCGGTTCGTCCAGCAGGGTTTCAGCAAGAGGATGCATTGGGTAAGACTCCTTTCGAGCCAGATTTACAGAGATAGGGAGCAATCAGAAGATACGGCCCTTTCAGAAAACTCTAAAAGGGCCGCACCATGCGCAAACCAAGTTTATAAAAAATTGAGGGGTTTGTAAAGAGGATTAAAGAGGCATTATTTATGTGCCTGCACGGCTGCATTATTTTTCTTCAGCAGTACAGCGCATGCTATGGTAACTACAAAGCCGATCGCGATCAGTGCGTAGACCAGAGCAGTGCCAGCGTACTGTGTTCCGGGGGTGTGCACGCGAATCTCGCAGATGCCCCACTCGCTGACAGCTGCAAGAACGCCGCAGAAGATGCCGCCAAGGTAGGGATTGCCCGTGTGCTGGTACAGGAGACGACAAATCAGGATCGCAACAAAGATGAAGCCGGGCAGCGCATACACTGCAGTTGCGGCAGAAGCCAGACCGCCGAACATCGGGTTCGAGCCGGTAGCCTTGAAGATGCCGTAAACGTAGCAGAGGACGAACAGAGTGGGAACCGATGCGATAAAGCTGATCAGAAGGTTAGAAAGCAGCTTGTTTTTGCCGAGCGCCGTGCTAAAGTTAAAACTGTTGACGCTGATGGACATGACAATGTAGTACACGAGATACATGGGTACAACAAGGAGCATACCCGGGATGCGGTTGGCTCCAAACTTCATAAAGCCCCAGTAAACGATCAGGAAGTTCACATCCACAAAATAGTCGACGGCAAAAACCATCAGGATCAGGGCAAAGACTGCAAGCAGGGCCGCGCCGATGGATTTGAGGAGTGCATGCCCGGAAATAGCGATGCCGGTATTCCGGAAGGAGAAACCGTGTTTTTTGCCGTAGGCCATGTACCACACCGTGCACAGAACAAGAGTCAGTGCGCCGCACAGCAGAGAGATCAGGCCGTGGTACGCAGGGTTGGCCGAGTGGAAAAGTGCATCACGGTAAGATGCCAGTCCCTGCTTGTTCAGGAATCGAATAATGAGGATGGACAGGACGGCACTGATGATCTGGATGCCCCAGAACCATGCAACTGCGTTCTTATCGCCAACTGGGCGAAGGTCCTGCTCGCCATTGTCGGCACACTGGAATGTCTTGACGGAGTTGACCAGCCAAACCATCAGAGACCCGGCAAACAGCAGCAGACCGGACAGGGCGATGATCTTGAAGATGTTCCAGATGGTATAGGTGTAGCTGCTGGCGCTCAGAGCAGTGCTAGTGGGCATAACACGGTTAAAGAAGGTCAACACACGGTTCATGACCAGCGGGGACCACCAACCAGCCATATGCGTCTCGTTAGAAACAAAGATCTGGCGGCTTCCGGTCTTTCCGCCGTAATCCTGCTCATAAACGGTCTCTGCCACGCGCTGTTCACTGGTGGTTGCGGGGTCGATACCGAAATACAGGAAGGACTGTGCACTGTTGTTGATCACATATTCTGCCGGGCTGGAAAGGTTGGCTGCATACTTGTTGGCGTCGTTGGAATAGGTACCGTTATCATTAGCTTTTTCCGAGAAGAAGAACTCGTCGTTCTTGTCTGCGAGAACTGCGACATCTCGGGCACCGTAAACATCGGTGTAGCCCTCGCTGTTACGCACGATGGGATCGCTGTGGATCAGGAAAATGGCCTTGACAACATTCAGACTGTCGTTATCGCACTGCAGTGCTTCGCCAGCTGCCTTGCCACCGCGGGAGTAGCCCAGAAGCGAAACTCGGTCGGTATCAACGTAGGGCAGAGTCACGCCGTAGCGTACCGCATCATAAAGGCCGCGGCCCTGGGTGAGCCATTCGGAGTCCGGCAGAGGTTCGCTTTCGCCCATGCCGTACATATCCACGCCGATCGCAACATAGCCGCGGCGGGCGAGCTCAATGCAGTAATGCTGCATTTCTTCTTTGTTGTTGTTTCCGCCATGCTGTACAAAAATAGCGGGCGCAGGCGTTTCAGCGGTGGCGTTTTCCGGAATATAAACATCCATCGCAAGGGTATGACCGGATTCGGATTCAATGGTAACGTTCCGGATGGTCGTTTTGCCGGAGTTCGTCTGTAAAATGAAAGAACCGGCAATGCCTACGATGATGAGCGCGATGCTGACGATGAGACTGATCAGCGGCCTTGAAAGTTTTTTCTCGTTCATATGGGGGACCTCCTTTTTGAATCTGATTTTTCCGTAATAAAAATGGGGACACACTGCATCTGGACGATACAGTGCATCCCCATCTCACTTCTCTTGGGATGCTTCTAGTATAGCGTTTTGCAACAAAATGTCAATAGAAAATAAACAATTAAAAAATATTTTGTGCGTGAGCCATAAAGTTGGGCGAAAACTATCAATGCTCTGCCCAGTCGCAGCTGCGGCCCACAGCCTTGTGCCAGCCGGAGAGCAGACGGGTGCGCTCAGCCTCGTCCATCTGCGGGGCAAAGGTCATATTGCAATGCCACAGGCTGCGGATCTCGTCCCGGTCCTTCCATACGCCGGTGGCAAGGCCCGCCAGATAGGCAGCGCCCAGAGCGGTCGTCTCCCGGATGGCCGGGCGCAGCACGGTCTTGTTTAGGATGTCGGCTTGGAACTGCATCAGGAACTGGTCGCGGGAGGCACCGCCGTCCACCTTCAGCGAGGTGATGGGTACGCCGGTGTCCTTTTCCATAGCAGCCACGAGGTCTGCGCTCTGGTAGGCAATGGACTCCTCTGCCGCGCGGATGATGTGGTTCTGGGTGGTGCCGCGGGTGATGCCCACAATGGCACCGCGGGCGTACATATCCCAGTACGGTGCACCCAGACCAGTAAAGGCCGGCACGATGTAAATGCCGCCGTTATCCGGCACCTTCTGGGCATAGTATTCCGCATCGCGGCTCTCCTGGATCATGCGCAGGCCGTCGCGCACCCACTGGATGACGGCACCACCCACAAAGACGCTGCCCTCCAGCGCATACTCCACCTTACCGTTCAGGCTGATGGCAATGGTAGAGATCAGGCCGTTCCGGCTGCGGCAGATGGTGTCGCCGGTGTTCATCAGCAAAAAGCAACCGGTGCCGTAGGTGTTCTTGGCCTCGCCCTTGCGAAAGCAGCTCTGTCCGAACAGCGCAGCCTGCTGGTCACCGGCAATGCCGGCCACCGGGATCTGTACACCGCACAGATCGGTGGTGCCGTAGACCTCGCTGGAATCCGTCACGCGGGGCAGGATGCAGCGCGGGATATCCAGCGCTTTGAGCAGAGTGTCGTCCCAGTCCAGCGTGCGGATGTTATACAGCATGGTGCGGCTGGCGTTGGTGCGGTCGGTGACATGCACTCTGCCGCCGGTCAGCTTCCAGACCAGCCATGTGTCCACAGTGCCGAACAGGATCTCCCCTGCCTCGGCCCGCTCCCGCGCACCGGGCACATTGTCCAGGATCCACTTGATCTTCGTTGCGGAGAAATAGGCATCGGGCATCAGGCCGGTGTTCTCCCGGATGTAGTCTGCCATGCCGGGCTGCTGCAGCAGTTCATCCACCAGCGGAGCCGTGCGGCGGCACTGCCAGACGATGGCATTGTAGATGGGGCGGCCGGTGGCCTTTTCCCACAGGATGGTGGTCTCCCGCTGGTTGGTGATGCCAATGGCGGCGATATCGTGGGCATCGACACCGCTCTGGGCCACCACCTCGTTCATGACTCCATACTGGGTGGACCAGATCTCCATGGGGTTGTGCTCCACCCAGCCCTGCTGCGGATAGATCTGCTCAAACTCGCGCTGCTGCACCGCAATGATATTCTGCTCATTGTCGAACAGGATGGCACGGCTGCTGGTGGTTCCCTGATCCAGCGCCAGAACATATTTTGTACTCATGCTTTTGCTCCCTCCGTATCGTTTCAGGAGTGTGTATCACAGATTTCGCGTTGCCACAATGTCCACGCCGGTGCCGCACACGTCGGCCAGCACCACCTGCCCGGTGCGGACGGGTGCGTGCAGGGTGACGCGGTCCAGCGCAGCCATGACCTCGGTCATCTTCTCTTTGGGCACGGCCTGCGCAGTTTTTACCGGGCAGCGCGGGTACAGCCCACCCTCTACCCGCACCGTGCTGGTGAGGATGCGGGTGGGGTGGGTCAGCTCTTCCCTGCCGTAGGCGGCACCGTTGGGGCAGGCGTTTCCAGTTACATTATAATCATTTTCCGGGTCTACCTGCAAGTGGCAGCCGCAGGGACAGCAGATGCAAATGACTTCTTTGATGCTGCTCATTCTGCAATAACCTCCTCTACCGCAACGGTCAGCGGGCCGTCTGCTTTTTCCAGCAGGACTTTGGGCAGTGCGATGTGTTCCATCTCACCGGGTGCCATGCGCTGGCGCTTGAACCGGGCCAGCTGCCTGCCGCCGCAGGTCACGGTGATCTGGCTGGGGCCGTAGTTCTGCCGCACGCGGAAGGAAATGTTCACGCTCCTGTCCACATCAGCGGGGCGCACCCGCTGCGGCACGGTGTAGCCCACGCCATTGCCCGGAACAAGGTCAAGCACAACCGTATCGGCGGCTTCGCCCTTCAAAACATAGGCCACCGCAGAAGCACCGGCCAGGTCGCTTTCGCCCGAAACGAAGTCCACCAGATCATGCACGTGCACCACGTTGCCGCAGGCGAACACACCGGGGATGCCGGTCTCCATATTCTCGTAGACCACAGCGCCCTTGGTGTGGGGGTCCATGGGGATCCCGGCCTGCCGGGTCAGCTCATTTTCAGGGATCAGGCCGACGCTGAGCAGGATGGTGTCCACATCAAATTCCATCTCGGTGCCCGGGATGGGGCGGCGGTTTTCGTCCACCTTGGCAACGGTGGCCTTTTCCACGCGGGCCTTGCCCTGAATATCCACGATGGTATGGGACAGATACAGGGGGATGTCGAAGTCCTGCAGGCACTGCACGATGTTGCGGGTCAGGCCGCCGGAATACGGCATGACCTCCACGCAGGCCAGCACTTTGGCACCTTCCAGCGTCATGCGGCGGGCCATGATCAGGCCGATGTCGCCGCTGCCGAGGATGAGCACCCGCTTGCCTACCAGATAGCCCTCCATGTTGACATAGCGCTGGGCCGCACCGGCGGTGTAGATACCGGCAGGGCGGCTGCCCGGAATGCCAATGGCACCGCGGGTGCGCTCCCGGCAGCCCATGCAGAGGATGATGCTTTTGGCTTCCAAAATCTGATAGCCCTTTTCCCGGCTGACACAGTGGATCTTTTTGTCCGGGGTGACGTCCAGCACCATCGTGCCCAGCTCCACCCGGACACCGGTGGAGCGCAGCAGTTCAATGCAGCGGCCTGCGTATTCCGGGCCGGTGAGCTGCTCGCCAAAGCGGTGCAGGCCGAAGCCGTTGTGGATGCACTGGTTCAGGATGCCGCCCAGCTCGTTGTCGCGCTCTAAGATAAGGATATCGCGCAGACCATGCTGCCATGCGCTGTAAGCTGCGGCAAGGCCTGCAGGGCCGCCGCCGACGATGACCAGATCAATCATGGTGCTCTCCCTCCTGCTTGGTTTCGCACAGTAAGACGTTGGTGCCGGCCTTATCCTGCAGCACGTCCAGCGGACTGATGCCCAGCGTTTTGCTGATCAGTTCCAGCACCCGCGGCCCGCAAAAGCCGCCCTGACAGCGGCCCATACCGGCACCGCAGCGGCGCTTGACACCGTCAATGGTGGTGGCAGGGATCTCTTCGTGCAGAGCGTCCAGAATTTCGCCCTCGGTGATCGTCTCGCAGCGGCAGATCACGCGGCCATAGGCGGGTTCCTTTGCAATGAGCCGGGCTTTTTCTTCGGGCGGAAGCTCCTTGAAGCGCACCCGGGTGCGGCCATCTCTGTAATCCGCCTTGGGGGCGGGCAGATCGCCGTGAGCTTCCAGAATTTTGACGGCTTCTCTGGCAACGGCCGGTGCACTGGAAAGGCCGGGCGATTTCATGCCCGCCAGATCGATGAAGCCGGGTGCGCCTTCCGCTTCGCCGATAACGAAGTCGCCCGTGTCCACATTGGCACGGACACCCGCAAAATTGCGGATGGACTCGCTGAAGCGGATGTTCGGCACGCTGCGGCGCGCTGCGGCGCTGACGAAGGCCAGCCCGGCGGCGGTACAGGCGGTATCGTCCCCTTCCACGGGGTCGGCGTTCGGGCCGACGATCAGGTTGCCGTGGACGGTGGGGGCCACCAGAACGCCCTTGCCGTTTTCGTTGGGGCACTGGAAGATGACGTGGTGCACACGGCTGCCCTCGGATTTATCCAGCAGGTAGTATTCGCCCCGGGTGGGCTGGATGGTAAATTTGTGGGGTGCGGCCATATCGTGCACGGCCTGCGCCGAGATGCCTGCCGCATTGATGATATAGCGCGTTTCCACAATTCCGGAGGGGGTGGTCAGTGCCCAGCCGCCGGCGGTCTTTTCGATGCGGGTCACAGGGCAGCTGCGGTGCAGCTCCACGCCGTTGCGCACAGCCACTTCGGTCATGGCCAGTGCATACTCCCACGGGTTCACGATGGCGGCGCTGGGTGCCCACAGTGCGCCGCAGACCTTCTCAGAAAGGTTCGGCTCCATGGCAAGGGTCTCTTCCCGGGAAAGAATCTTCATGTCGGGCACGCCGTTTGCGGTGCCGTTCTCGAACAGATGCTGCAAATGGGGCAGTTCCTTCTCGTCCAGTGCCAGCACCAGCGAGCCGCACTGCTTATAGGAGACATCCAGCTTTGCGCAGATCTCCTTTGCCAGCGCCACGCCGCGCACGTTCAGCCGTGCCATGCGGGTGCCGGGGGCGGGGTCGTAGCCTGCGTGGAGAATGGCGCTGTTGGCCTTGGTGGTGCAGTCTGCCACATCGTTCTCGGCCTCAAGAATGACCACCTTGTTATTGTAGCGCGACAGTGCGTAGGCGGCAGCGGCACCGATGACGCCACAGCCGATGATTGCTACATCATACATTGTTTTTTTCCTCCTGTCCGTTCTGCCTTGGCCCGTCGGGAGCTGGGCAGCTGTTGATGGTACAAAAAAAGAGCGAACCGAAACAAAGGCAACTGCCCTTGTCCGTTTCGCTCATATCTCTTGAAACAAACAGCACTTGTTTGCTCTTATGATACCCTGTCCCTGCACAAAAAGCAAGGTGTTTTGCACTTTTTGTGAAACCCTTACAAAAAACACCGGTTGCTTTTGCGCAGAATGCGGGTCACATATTCCATACCGCCTGATTGGTGGTGGAAATGGCAGTGATTCCGGCTTCCAGCGCGGCCATCACGTCCTCTTTATCAGCAATAAGGCCGCCGGCGAGCACCGGCACTTTGGCGGTAGCGCACACCCGGCGCAGGATCTTGGGCATGGTGCCGGGCAGCAGGTCCAGACAGTCCGGCAGATTTGGCGGAATCTTATCCAAACTTTCCAGTGCGATGGAATCCAGCAGGAATACCCGCAGAATGGCGGCCAGCCCAAGCTCCTTGGCACGGCGGATGAAGGACTGCCGGGTGGAGATGATGCCGTCGGCCTCGGTGGTATTGCGGATAAAGTCCACAGCCACCTCTTTGCCCGCCAGCCCGGCAATAAGGTCTACATGCACCGCGGCAAAGCGCCCGGCTTCGTGGATGCGGCGCACAATGGAGGCAATATTGCAGATATCTCCGTATAATACGAATACCACCCGGATGTTCTCGTTGGTCAGCGCATTGCAAAGCCCGGCATCGTCCTTGACGGCCGCAATGACTGGTGTTTCCTGAATGGCATCCATCAGCTCCTGTTTCATGCTTCTCCTCCTGCCCGGCGTTCTGTGGGGCAATTTTACTGGTGCTCTGCCAGCCAGCGCAGCGCCATATAGGTGTAGGCTGCCGTGCCGCGGTACAGGATGCTGTCATCAAAGCGCACCTTGGGGTGGTGCTGGCCGTAAACATAGCCC
>ENA-OPYE01000866-OPYE01000866.1-human-gut-metagenome-genome-assembly--contig:-NODE-866-length-19935-cov-3.484960_pt1 | contig 19935 bp, 20 predicted proteins | sample MGYA00241063_ERZ501442 | MGnify/ENA primary metagenome ERZ501442 (study PRJEB25962, sample SAMEA1967055) | human gut metagenome | biome: human gut; feature: human-associated habitat; material: faeces... | reverse complement strand
AATGTTTCCCGGCCCCTGCCTCTCTCCGCACGCCCCCCGCACATCGCCCGGCCGATGCTCCCGAAATAGGCGGGAAAATACCGCCAGGAAAACAGGAAGGTGCGTTCCGAATCCGGCGCTATCCTGCTATCTTTGCGGTCGGCAGAGCCGCCCGCCGGATTTTGCCGCCGGGGAACGGATTCCGGCAGCGAATCGGGGAAAAACAGGGCCGGACGGATAATTATTTGTAAAATTCGACGCTTGCCTGTAACGGATTTTGCAAGGAAATTGCGGAACGACCGAACGAAAGCCCAAGGCATCCGAACGGCGACACTCGCCGTTTTACCGCCGAACGCTGCACGCAATCACGAATTTTCCGTAACTTAGCGTGCTGTTGTATCACACCCGGCAGCACGGAACCGAAACGGTCATCCCGACACCCGTCGGCGGCCGGTAAAAACATACGAAAACACATGAAACGCATCGCATGCCTGATACTGTTCGTCATAGGGGCTGCAGTCTGCTACGGCCAGCATCGCGTGACGCTCGAAGAGTGCCAGCTCCTGGCACGGGACAACTATCCCGTGATAGCACAACAGGAATTGATTGACCAGCTCGAAGAGTTCAACATCTCGAATGCCCGCCGCAACTGGCTGCCCAAAATCTCGCTCTCGGCCATGGCGGCCTATCTCTCCGAAGTCCCCGAATTCCCTTCGACGCTCAACGACCTCTTCTCCCAGCTCGGAGTGAACCTCGCGGCAATGCCCAATACGCTTTACGGCACTACGGTACAGATACAGCAGGCGATATGGGACGGCGGACTGATAAAAGCGCAGACCGAGGCTGCCAAAGCCGAAAGCGAAGTCTCCCGCCGCAGCTGGGAGTCGGAAATGTACGCCCTCACCGAACGGGTCAATCAGCTCTATTTCGGTTCGCTGCTGCTTCAGGAGAATATCGCCACCGCCGACCTGATGATAGAAGACCTGCAGCGCAACTACAAGATGCTCGAATCCATGGCGGCATTCGGCACGGCCGAAAAGAACGACCTCGACATGCTGAAGGTGGAGATACTCGGCGCCCAGCAGCAGCGTGCACAGCTCGCCTCCACGCGCACGGCCTACATCGCCATGCTGAGCATCATGACGGGACTCGAACTGACTGCCGCCACAGAACTCGAAAAACCTGCGCCCGACGGCATACCGGCAGGCGACGGGAGCCGAAGGCCCGAATTCGCGCTGCTCGACGCACAGGCCGGCCTGCTCGATGCGCAGCGCAGGGCGGTACGGGCGAGCGTCATGCCGCAGATAGGCGCCTTCGTCCTCGGCGCCTACTCCAACCCCAGTCCCAACATCTTCAACAGCATGATGGGCGACGGCAAATGGTCGCCTTACCTCTTCGCCGGCATCAGCCTCAAATGGAACATCGACGGCTTCTACACCAAGAAGAACCGGATGTCCCAAATTGAACTCAACCGGAAACGACTGGAGACGCAGCGCGAAACCCTGCTCTACAACATCAGGCTGCAAAGTACCCAGGAACGGGCCGCAATCGAACAGATGGAGGAGGTAATGCGTTACGACGACGAAATCATCCGGCTGCGCAGTACGATACGCAAGCGTACCGAAGCACAGGTAACCAACGGCGAGGGGAGTGTGAACGACCTGCTGCGCGACATCAACGCCGAAGACCGGGCACGCCGGAACAGAACGGCCCACGAGGTGGAGTGGCTCAAGAACATATACGACCTTAAATACACGATAAATCAATAAACCATGAGCATAAAAACGACAAGCGCGGCCCTCTTGGCAGCCGTGACGCTCCTTGCGGCAGGCGGCTGTGCGGGCGACCGTAACCAATACGACGCCACGGGCAATTTCGAAGCGACGGAAGTCGTCGTATCGAGCGAAGTGAACGGCCGCATCCTGGAATTTCCCATCAGCGAGGGGAGCCCCGTGCACAGCGGGGAACAGGTGGGACTCATCGATTCCACCCAACTGCATCTGCAACGGCTGCAGGTCGAGAGCAACATCCTGGCGTTGGAGAGCAGCCGACCCGATATCGGGGAGCAGCTCGCCCCTCTGGAGGAACAGCTCGCCAAGCAACAACGCGAAAGGCAGCGCGTGGAGAACCTGATGAAAGCCGACGTGACGACCGAGAAGCAGCTTGACGACATCACTTCGGCGATAACGGTGCTCGAGAAGCAGCTCGACGCACAGCGCAGCGCGCTCGGCAACTCGCTCAAAAGTATCGACGCACAGATAGCGGCCGCACGCGCGCAGGCAGGACAACTCGAAGAACAGCTCGCCAAATGCCGTATCTGCTCGCCGATAGAGGGGACCGTACTGGCCAAATACGCACAGGCGGGCGAACTTGCCGTCGCCGGGAAACCGCTGATGAAAGTAGCCGACGTGAACAACATCCACCTGAAAGCCTATCTCGTCTCCTCGCAGCTTCCGCAGGTGAAACTCGGACAGAAAGTGAAGGTTTATGCCGACTTCGGAGGAGACGAAAAGCGCGAATACGAAGGAACGGTGACGTGGATATCCGACCGGAGCGAATTCACGCCAAAGAACATCGTCACCTCGGACGACCGCGCCAACATGGTGTATGCGATAAAGATAGCCGTTCCGAACGACGGTTACCTGAAAATCGGAATGTACGGAGGAATCAAACTGTAAGACCATGACTGCGGTAAGCGTCGAAAATATCACCAAGCGGTACGGGAAGACCGTCGCCCTGGACGGGGTGAGCTTCGAGGTGGAGAAGGGAGAGCTGTTCGGTATCATCGGACCCGACGGCGCCGGGAAAACCACCCTCTTCCGCATCATCGCCACCCTGATACTGGCCGACAGCGGCACCGCATCGGTGGACGGGTTCGACGTGGTGCGGGACTACAAGGAGCTTCGCAAACGCATCGGCTATATGCCCGGACGCTTCTCGCTCTATCAGGACCTCACCGTCGAGGAGAATCTCTCGTTCTTCGCCGCGGTATTCGGGACGACCATCCGGGAGAATTACCACCTCGTGGAGGGCATCTACAAACTTCTCGAACCGTTCCGCAAGCGACGGGCGGGAAAACTCTCCGGAGGCATGAAACAGAAACTCGCGCTCTGCTGCGCCCTCATCCACAAGCCCGACATCCTCTACCTCGACGAACCGACCACGGGCGTGGACCCCGTATCGCGCAAGGAGTTCTGGGAGATGCTGGGGAAACTCCAGCAGGAGGGTATCACCATCGTGGTCTCCACCCCCTACATGGACGAGGCCAACCTGTGCGACCGCATCGCCCTCATCAAAGGGGGACGTTTCCTCCAGATAGATACGCCGCAGAACATCCGGCAGGGTTTCTCCGCTCCCCTTTGGGCGGTACGCTCGGAGAAGATGCACCGGCTGCTCGACGATGTACGGGCTTTCCCCGGAGTGGACAACTGCTATGCCTTCGGAGAGACGCACCACTTCACCGCATGCGAGGGGTTCGACGCGGACGGGCTGCGCAGCTACCTGGAGGGATTGGGACACACCGCCGTCTGCCTGCAGCCGGCCAAAGCCACCATCGAAGACTGCTACATGCTGCTCGCAAAACAATAAGAGGGATGGAAAAGGAGACGGTCATACATGCCGACGGTCTGACCAAACAGTTCGGCAGCTTCACGGCAGTGGACCACATATCATTCGATGTGGCCCGCGGGGAGGTCTTCGGATTCCTCGGTGCCAACGGCGCGGGCAAGACCACCGCAATGCGCATGCTCTGCGGCCTGAGCCGTCCCACTTCGGGAACGGGCACGGTGGCGGGATTCGACATCACGCGGCAGCACGAAAAGATAAAACGGAACATCGGCTACATGAGCCAGAAATTCTCCCTGTACGAAGACCTAAAGGTGTGGGAGAACATCCGGCTCTACGCCGGCATTTACGGCATGAAGGATGCCGAAATAGCCCGCAAGACCGACGAGCTGCTCGAACGGCTCGACTTCACGCGCGAACGCAACACGATGGTGAAGGCCCTTCCGCTGGGCTGGAAACAGAAGCTCGCCTTCTCGGTCTCCATCTTCCACGACCCGGCCATCGTCTTCCTCGACGAGCCCACGGGCGGCGTGGACCCCTACACCCGGCGGCAGTTCTGGGAGATGATATACGAAGCGGCCGACCGGGGTATCACGGTCTTCGTCACCACCCACTACATGGACGAGGCAGAGTACTGCGACCGCGTATCCATCATGGTGGACGGACGCATCGACGCGCTCGATACGCCGCACAATCTCAAGGAGCGTTTCGGGGCACGCTCCATGGAGGAGGTATTTCAGGCCCTCGCACGAAAAGCCGAAAGGACGGAATAGGAGAGCGATATGAGAGAGTTCGGGGCATTCGTCAAGAAAGAGTTCTACCACATCCTGCGCGACAAGCGGACGATGCTCATCGTGCTCGTCATGCCTGTCGTACTCATCATCCTGTTCGGCTTCGCGCTCTCGACCGAGGTGCGCAACGTCAATATCGCCATCCTCTCGCCGTCGTCCGACCCGACGGTGCGGCAGATAGCCGAACGACTCGACGCCAGCGAGTATTTCACCGTAACGCAGTGGCTCGACAGGCCGGAAGAGATAGACGAGGTGATGAAATCGGGAGAGGTGCAGCTCGTGGTGGCCTTCGGGCAGAACTTTTCGGGCGGGATGCTCTCGCCGGACGGTTCCCAGATGCAACTGATAGTGGATGCCAGCGACGCCAACATGGCCCAAAGCTACACATCCTATGCGAGCGGCATCATAGCGGCCTTCGGAAACGAAATGGCCTCCGGCGGAACGGAGAGCGGCATCCTCACGCAGGTGCAGTTCCTCTACAACCCGCAGATGAAATCGGCCTACAACTTCGTGCCCGGCATCATGGGGCTCATCATGATGCTGATTTGCGCCATGATGACCTCCATCTCCATCGTCCGCGAAAAGGAAACGGGAACCATGGAGGTGCTGCTCGTATCCCCCGTGCGGCCCATCTACATCGTGGTTTCGAAGATGGTACCCTACTTCGTGCTCTCGTGCATCAACCTGGCGACCATCCTGCTGCTCTCGGTCTTCGTGCTGGGGGTACCTGTGGCGGGCAGCCTTGCGGCGCTGTGGCTCGTGTCTCTCATCTACATCATCGCCAACCTCTCGCTCGGTCTGCTCATTTCGACCATGGCCCAGCAGCAGGTCATCGCGCTGATGTTCTCCGGATTGTTGCTTATGATGCCGACCATGCTGTTGTCGGGAATGGTCTTTCCGATAGAGAGTATGCCCTGGCCGCTTCGCGGTATCTCATGCATCCTGCCGGCCCGGTGGTACATCACGGCCGTCCGCAAACTGATGATACAGGGCCTCCCCATGATTTACGCATGGAAAGAGATTGTCATCCTCGCATCCATGGCCGTCGTACTGATAGGCGCAAGCCTCAAGAAACTGAATAACCGACTCGAATAATGACACTCAAGTATCTGCTCGAAAAAGAGTTCAAACAGTTTTTCCGGCATAAGTTCATGCCGAAACTCGTCGTGTTATTCCCCCTGATGATAATGGTGCTCATGCCGTGGGCCACGACCCTCGATATCAAGGACATCAACACCATCGTGGTGGACCACGACGCCAGCACGATGTCGAGCGACCTGGTCAAGGCGGTCAATGCCTCGTCGTACTTCCGGCTGCGGGATGTCACGGAGAGCTACGAACAGGCGGTGGATGCCATGGAGTTCGGCGATGCCGACCTCATCGTGGAGATTCCGTCGGGATTCGAGGAAGACTACATCCGGGACGGTTCGGCCGACCTGCTCGTCTCCATCAATACGGTGAACACCACCAAAGGGGTATTGGGCCGCGCCTACATCCAGATGCTCACGACGGAGTTCTCGGCGGGCGAACCCCCTGCACAAGCCGCTCCGGCGCTCGTTCCCCGGCTCGAAATGTTCGTCAAAAACATGTACAACCCTCTGCTGGACTACAAGCACACGATGGTTCCCGGCCTGATGGTTGTGGTCGTCATGCTTCTGTGCGGCTTCATGCCCGCAGTCAATATCGTACAGGAAAAGGAGCTCGGCACCATCGAGCAGATAAACGTAACGCCCGTATCGAAACTCTCGTTCATCCTCGCCAAACTGATACCCTTCTGGATAATCGGCATCTTCGCGCTGGTGGTCAGCATACTGCTCGCATGGCTCATCTACGGCCTGTGGCCCGTGGGAAGCCTCTGGAACATCCTCCTCTTCACCGGGCTCTTCATCCTCACCATGACGGGCATGGGGCTCATCATCTCCAACAGCTCCTCCACCATGCAGCAGGCCACGTTCGTGATGCTCTTCTTCGTGATGATATTCGTCATGATGTGCGGGCTCCTGACACCGGTAGGGAGTATGCCCGACTGGGCGCAGGCCATCGCGGCCGTCAATCCGACGAAATACATGGTGGACGCCATGCGGGGAATCTATCTGAAGGGGAGCGACCTCTCCGACCTTTGGCGCGAGGCTACGGCTCTCGCGGCGATGGCACTGATACTGAACGTCTGGGCCATTCTGAGTTACCGCAAGAACAGTTGATGCCGGGCAGGCTCTCCCCCGGAAAACCCGGACGCAAAAGATATCCCACTGCAGATTTGACCGAACAAGGAAGAGAGACGAACGGAAAAGGTTATGCCAGTTCGACCTGCGTCACCTCGATACCGATGCGCTTGAGGAGCAGAATGCCGTCGTCGCTGTGGTAGTCGTCGCAATAGACCACCCGCTTGATACCCGCCTGGATGATGAGTTTCGCACATTCGATACAGGGTGCGGCGGTGATGTAGAGCGTGGCTCCGTCGCCGTTGTTGGCACTTTTGGCCAGTTTGGTAATGGCGTTGGCCTCGGCGTGGAGCACATAAGGTTTGGTCTTGCCCGTCACCTCGTCTTCGCAGATGTTCTCGAACCCGGAGGGGGTACCGTTGTAACCGTCGGATATTATCATCTTGTCCTTGACAATCAAGGCTCCCACCTGCCGGCGGATGCAATAGGAGTTCTCCGCCCATATCTTCGCCATGCGGATATAGCGCATGTCCAACTGCCTCTGTTTCTCCTCGTGATATCCCATTACGACAAATCTTACTTCCTCAGAACAATTTTTTCCGGCCTGCCGTCACCACGAAATCTTTCAGGTAAGCCGGTTCGAAGTAGGCGGTATCCTCCACCAGTCCCGCGTCGAGCCGGGCCTGAGCAAGCCTGCAAAGCCCCCGGGCGGACGGGCGAACATCGATGAACCGGACGCCCTCGGCCGGAAGCACCCCGACCGTCTTGGCCGCACCGCTCCCGAAAACGAAAAACTCCCCTTCGGGACGGATGAACCTGCCGAAACTCCCGGACGTCACCACCTCGGCCGCCACCTCCGAACGACTCTCCAGCGAGGTGTCGAACACCTCGGCATAGACCTCCATCCGGCGGGCGTCTATCATGGGACACAGCAGGGCGGATTCCCATTGCGCGGAGCGGAACAGTCCCGCCTCGCGGTCATCGCATGCGATAACCGCCATCGCGGCGAGCGAGTCCACCGCCAGCAGAGGAACATCCAACGCATAGCAGAGCCCCTTTGCGAACGACGTACCTATCCTCAGCCCAGTGTACGACCCCGGCCCCCGGCCGACCGCCACCGCATCCAGGCCGCGGGGAGATATTCCCGCCTCCCGAAAAAGTTCGTCGGCGAACAGGGCCACCTTGCGGGCATGGTCGCGTCCCGCCTCCTCCCGGAGGGAGACGAGCCGCCCCCCGCGGGCGAGCGCGACGGAACAGACATCCGTTCCGGTTTCTATGCAGAGTATGAGGGACATTTTTTATCCGTTTAGGAAGGAAGCGAGTTCCGCACGACGGGCTGCCATCCCCCGCACACCCGGCAGGGTACGACAGAAAAGGTCATCGCTTCATGGCGCGGTCCATCTCCCGCCGGGCATCCTTCTCCTTGATGTATTCGCGTTTGTCGTAACGTTTGCGCCCGCGGGCAAGCCCTATCACCACCTTGGCGAGTCCCCGCTCGTTCAGGAAGAGCCGCAGCCCCACGACAGTCACCGACTTGTCCTGCGAGGCCCGCTCCAGCTTGTCGAGTTCGCGCCTGTTGAGCAGCAGCTTGCGGTCGCGTTTGGGCTGGTGGTTGTTGTAGGTACCCCAATGATACTCGGAGATATTCAGCCCCCGGATGTAGAGTTCGTGGCGGTCGAAATAGCAGTAGCAATCCACCATGGAGGCCTTGCCGAGCCGGAGCGACTTTATCTCGGTACCGGTCAGGACGATGCCTGCGACATACTCTTCGAGTATCTCGTAATCGAACGCGGCACGCTTGTTCTTTATGTTTATCTTCTTGTTGTAATCCGCCATAGCTTAACCCTGCAAAGGTACATATTCCGCAGCGATAAACAAAAACCGGACCCGGCACGTACCGGCGGCCGGGGAGGCCCGTCACAGTATCAGTCTCGATATCTTTTTCGCAATCCGGGTACGCACTTCGTTGAGCGCGGCGATGTTCTCCATGATGGACATCTGCTCCTCCTCGGAGAGTGCCTCGTCGGCCAGACTCTCCTTCAGTTTTCCGATAATGGCCTCGATGGTCTTCGACTTATAGAGGGTGACGACACGGGGTATGAGTTCCGAAAGGCGCTCCTCCTCACTGTCGAGAAAAATCTCGTGACGTTTCCACAGCTCGCTCATCACATAGTTGGTATCCGAGGTGAGAATATCCACCGCCGCATTGCACACCAGCGGATCGGCATGGTTCGTAAAGTAGTGCTCCGGTACCTTGACACCTTCGCCGAGTTCGGCATAGTGCTGCTCGTAGCACTCGTACAACGCCCTGTATTGGGGATTCCGGATGGAGACGTCGTCGCGCAGGTCGCTGAAAATAGTCTCCGCCACGTTGAATTTCACGAGGTTGCGTCCCTCCTTGTGTTCGAAATAGAGATGACCGTACTTCATCAGGTATCCCACTATCTCCTTCTCCAGCTCGTCCATGCTGCTGCCTGCGGTCACACCCTTGAGCGAGGCCGGCAACGCGGCGGCCTGCTCTTCGCGGCGGCGCTGAGCCTGCATGCTGCGCAGAAAATCGCCGGTCTGGCGGTCGTACTGCACCGAATGGCGTTTGCGGGCCACCTCGGCCACGAGTACCTGCTCGTCCACATCCATGCTCTTCGCACAGTCCTTGATGAAAACCGAACGGACAATCGGGTCGGGTATCTCGGAGATGGACTGCACGATATCGGTGACCAGTGCCGCCCGCTTCAGCGGGTCGTCCCCTGCGTCGGCCATCAGCAGGCGTGTCTTGAAACGAATGAAATCCTCTTCGTGCCCCTCGATGTAGGCCCTGACCTCCTCTGCCGAATGCGAACGGCCGAACGAATCGGGGTCTTCGCCGTCGGGCAGCAGCACCACCCGCACGTTCAACCCCTCGCGCAGTATCATGTCGATACCGCGGAGCGACGCCTTGATACCTGCCGAATCGCCGTCGTAAATGACGGTAATGTTCTTCGTGAAACGGCTGATGAGCTTTATCTGGTCTGCCGTCAGGGAGGTACCCGACGAAGCCACGACATTCTCGATGCCCGTCTGATGCATCCGCATCACGTCCGTATAGCCCTCCACGAGAATGCAGAAGTTTTCGCGCACGATGGCGTTCTTCGCATGGTAGATGCCGTAAAGGCTGTGGCTCTTGCTGTATATGAGGCTTTCGGGAGAATTGAGGTACTTGGCCGTCCGGTCGCTCGTCTTCAGCACCCGCCCGCCGAAAGCGATGACGCGGCCGCTGATGGAGTAGACGGGAAATATCACCCGGCCCGTGAAACGGTCGTAATAACCGCCCGTCTCGCGCTTGATGGTGAGTCCCGTTTCGGTGAGGAACTGCTCCTTGTAGCCGGCACCGAGCGCCGCCATGGTCATCGCGTCGCCCTTGGCCGGACAGTACCCCAACGCGAACTTGCGCACCGTGGCATCCGTGAAACCGCGCTCACGGAAGTACCCCATTCCCACGCTCAGCCCTTCATCCGTATCGTGCAGCACATGCTGGAAATAGTCGGCGGCCCAACTGTTGACGACCATCATGCTTTCGCGGTCGTCGTTCCGCCTGGCCTCCTCCGGAGTCAGCTCCTTCTCCCGCACCTCGATGCCGTATTTCTTCGCCACATACTTGAGTGCCTCGGCATAGGTCATCTTCTCGTGCTCCATGACGAAGGTCACGGCATTCCCGCCCTTGCCGCAGCCGAAACACTTGAAGAGCCCCTTGGCCGGAGAGACGATGAAAGAAGGGGTACGTTCGCTGTGGAAAGGACAGCATGCCTGGTAGTTCGCCCCCTTCTTCTTGAGGGTGACGAAGTCGCTCACCACCTCCACGATGTCTGCGGCGGCATAGATGCGGTCCACTGTTTCCCTGTCTATCATCTCGTGCGTAAGGATTACGGATTGCAAATTTACGAATTTTCCGGGCACCGTTTGCGGACGGCAGGGGGTTTTCGCCCGCACCTTCCCGGCGACGGTTCTCCTCCGCCACTGAAGACAAAGACAGAACGGAACTCCGTGCGGCCCGGTTCCACAGACAGCCGGGAAAGCGTTCGGCTCCTCCTGATGGCCCGCCGCGGCAGACCCGTCAGAAGGGGAAGAGCAGCGGCAGCACGAATATCATCACGACCCCCATCACGACCTGCAGCGGCAGCCCCACCCGGATATAGTCTCCGAACCTATATCCGCCGGCACTCATCACCAGCGCGTTGGGCGGTGTGGAGAAGGGCGAGGCGAAACACATGCTGGCCGAAACGGCCACGGCGAAAAGGAAAGGATAGGGACTGACGCCCATGCGCAGGGCGGCATCCATGGCGATGGGGGCGAAAAGCACCGCCGTCGCCGTATTGCTGATGAACATGGTCGTGAGCGAAGTGACGAAATAGACCATTGCAAGCAGGCCCTGCGGCCCGATATCGCCGAGACCGTGCAGCAGGAATCCGGATATGGCAGCCGTGATGCCGGTCTTGTCGAAGGCCGTGGACATGGGTATCATGGCGGCTATCAGCACTACGCTGGCCCAGTTGATACTGGTATAGGCCTCCTCCATGTTGCGCAGGCATCCGGTCAGCACCATGAATACGGCCGCCAGCAGCACGGCCGCTACGCCCGGAATGACATCGAGCACCATGAGCAGTATCATGCCCGCCATGATGAGGGCGGCCATCGGCGCCTTCCGGTCGAGCGTCACGCGGGCGGCCCGCTTCTCCGGCTGCCCCAACAGCACGAACTCGTCGGTGTACTCCTCCAGAGCGGTGATATTGTCCCAGGTTCCCTGAATGAGCAGGGAGTCCCCGGCATGCATCTTCACATCGCGCATATCGCCGAGGTCATACTCCCCGTGACGCTTTATTCCAAGAACATTCACGTTGTACAGCTCCCTAAAGCGGCTGTCCGCCACCGTATGGTTTATCAAGTGCGAGTTGGGCATGATGAACGCCTCGGCATACCCGGTGTCGGCAGTCTCCCCGGACGATTTGGGACTCCACTCGGTCGCTACGAGTCCCTGCTCCGCCACGAGGCGGTCCACATGCTCCTCGCTGCCGTGCAGGTGCAGGACGTCGCCCGCCAGAATCACGCTCTCCGGCCCGGCCACCTCTTCGGTGGTTATCCTGCGGAACCGGGTCTGCGGCGCATGGATGATACGCCCCACGCTCACATCGTAAAGGGAACCGATGCGAAGCTCCTTGAGCGAACGGCCGACCATGGGCGATGCGGCGGGAACCTCCACCTGAAAACTCAGGTGCACGAGGTTATACTCCTCCACGAGTTCGGCCAGCGTCTTCGCCTTCCGTTTTTCGTTCCGCTTGCCTTCGTCCTTCCGAACGAGCAGGCGGCTCAGGAAATAGAGCACCCCAATGCCTACCGCCACGACCACTGCTCCGACCGGGGCGAACGAGAAGAAACCGAGCGGCTCCATGCCCGCATCCACCAGCGCCTCCTGTATGACGAGGTTGGGCGGGGTACTTATCAGGGTAAAGAGTCCCATGCTGCTGGCGAATGCCATGGGCATCAGGTAACGGCTCGAACTGATGCCGGACGATGCGGCCATGCTCATCACGATAGGCAGCATCACCGCCACCGTACCCGTATTGCTCACGAAGGCCCCTATCAGGGCGGTAACGAGCATCACGAGGACAAAAAGCACGTTCTCGTTCTTGCCGCCGATACGCAGGATACGACTGCTTATCATCTTGGCGAGACCGGTGCGGAAGATGCCCGCACCCACGACGAACAGCCCCACCATCATTATCACCACCGGACTCGCAAAACCCGAAAGCGCCTCGGCGGGAGTGAGTATGCCGAATATCAGCAAGGCGAGCAGGGCGCAGAGCGCGACAATATCGGACCTGACCTTACCGCTCATGAAAAAGACACATGAGACGATAAGTATAGCCAGCGTCATTACAGAGGGGGATAGTAAAGACACCATAAAATTACCGTATGCATTGATTGAATCTGCAAGATAGGGATTAACTGCGAAAAATACAATCGTCTGCATGTTTCGGAGTATGGGAGACCGGACGGGACATCCGTCTCCGGAGGGCTGCGATACCGATTGGCCTCTTTTTTGAAGTAAGGTTTTTATAAGCCGGGCAACCGGCCAGAAACAAGACTTAAAATACACGGTCATGAAGAAAGAAGAATACAGGGAAGCACGCAGGGAGTTCGGCGAAACCGCTGCGGGGCTCGGGAAAGAGGTACGCAAAGAGGCACGCGAAGCGTACAGGAACGTCCGAGAAAGTGCGGATACACGCATGAAAGAGATAAAGGAGGAGCTCCGGGAAACGGAACGCATGGAGAAGATACTCGGCGACGGATGCTCCAGCCATAACATCCGGGAGGCTCGCGAAACCGCCCGGCGGGCGAAGGATATGGTCAATATGGAGGTCATCACGGCCCGCGCCGACTTCGACGACGACAAGGCCGATTTCCGGGAGGAGGTCGCAGAAGCCAGGCGCAGGATACGCGACGACGCCAAAGCGGGGACGGTCGCAGCCAAAACATACGACATCTCCGACCAGGCGCTGCGGGCGAAAGACGACATCGATGCAGACATGGCGGATTCGCTGGACCGCATGAGCCGGATTGGCAGGAATATCGGGAAATGATGCGGCACACGGGGGGCTCCTTTCGGAGAAAAGAATCCTCTTTTCCCGGCAGCGGAGACGAAAAAGCGCAGGCGAGCTTCCCAGCTTGCCTGCGCTACCATTCTAAAATCCTACCTAAAACTTAAACGCCCGTCCGCCTTGAACGGGCGGGTATATCTTAAAAACCACTTTCGTCATACGATGGAGAAACCTCCGTCCACGATGATATGCTGTCCGGTCACATAGCTCGAAGCCTGCGAGGAGAAATAGAGGATGGTACCGTTCAACTCCCCTTTCGCACCGGGTCTCGATGCGGGCGTCAGCGTATCGTACATCTGCATGAACGCTTCATGCCTGAAGAGCGTATTCTCCGTCATTTCGCTCTCGAACAGTCCCGGTCCGATGGAATTCACCGTGATGTTGTCCGCCGCATAGGAGGCCGCCATCCCGACGGTCAATCCCTTCACAGCGGCCTTCGAGGCGTTGTAGGCGTGCCGCCACAACTCCGGTACCTTATCGGCCAGGGTGGCATTCACGGAGGATATATTCACTATCTTGCCGTATCTCCTTTCCCGCATATGCGGAACGACATACTTGCACATCAAGAACATCCCCCGGACGTTTGTATCCATCGACCTGTCCCACTCCTCGGCGGTCAGTGTCTCCACACCGCCCGGAACAGCCACTCCCGCATCGTTGAGCAGGATGTCCACCCGTTCGAAGTAATCCATGATACGCTCCACCGCAGCCCGGACATCGTCTTCCCGCGAAACGTCGCAGGCGACCGGCAGAGCCTTCACCCCCTCTCTGCGGAGCTCCTCCGCCAAACTTTCGAGCCGCTCTTTCCTTCGTGCGACCAACGCCACGTCGGCCCCGTAAGCCGCATATGCCCGTGCGGCATCCGCACCCAATCCGCTCGAAGCACCGGTCACTACCGCTACCCGTCCTTTCAATCCGAATAAATCCATAATCTTCGCTTTTAAGAAATCCTCAATCGAACGGGGAATCCTCCCCTCCCTCCGATACAGGGACAATTTCTTTGCCAAAACGGATTTGTCCGGCCGCAGGGACGACCATGCGCCGCGGAATGCCAAACTCTCCAAAGAACCTTTCGGAACCGAAGTTCCCCGTGTTTCGTGCGGGTACGGTCTGCCGCCGCACCCGCACTATCCACTTCTAACCTAACTTACTATCCTAACTATTGCTTGCCCGGACTTCACAGTGCGGTATTGAAAACGTATCTGTTACACAAATAACTGTTATTTCGATAACACAAAAGTATAGCTTATTTTTTAATTCCAATAACGATTCATAATTTTTTTTCGAAAAAAACGGCGAAAAGATTAGGAATCCCCTTCAAACAAGTCCATAACCGCACTGCCCGGCCCCCGTTGCCATACCGTTCTCCGGTCTCGACACGCCGTGCGGCGTGCAAAGGCGAATGAACGGTCCGCCCCCATCGGCCGGCACTTCCTCATAAAACCTTCCCGCAGCGGATACGCTCTACGAAAGGCGAAACATCCGCCGGCTCCACTCCACGGCTGCGGCTCCTTATCCGTCGGTATTCGGACACTCCTCCGGAAAACTCTCTGTTCCGCCGGCCAATTTCCGCCCCGACTCCTGTTCCTACCTGCAATTTGTCTCCGCTTCCACGCGGAACGGCACAATTCTTGAAAAAAATATACTATGCAATACATAGTATTAGGAAATAATCGTATATTTGCGATACAAAACAATATTAAACCGTATGAGCCATGAAGAAAACACTTAACGTAAACATAGGTTCCGTCGCATTCGTCATAGACGAGGATGCCTATTATATCCTGCGGAAATACCTCGACGACGTCGGAGAACGCTTCGAACCGGTAGAGGCCGCGGAGACACTCAACGACCTGGAGATGCGCATAGCAGACATATTCAGCGAGAACCTTGCCTCACCGCGGCAGGTGGTAAACGCCGACCTCGTGCGCAAGGCGATAGCCATACTCGGGCGGGCGGACGAGTTCGGAGAACCGCGCCGCAGACCGGAGGGAAGGCAGGCTCAGGCCGACATCAAATGCCTGCGCCGTTCGCGCAGCAACAGGGTAATAGGCGGCGTATGCGGCGGACTGGCGGCCTATTTCGGCATAGACGTAGCGGTCGTACGCCTGCTGATGTTCCTGCTCATCTTCTTCGGCGGTATCAGCCTGTGGGTCTATATCATCCTGTGGATAGTGATACCTTCCGAGGCGTGAAATACGCCGTGCCGGCCGGCACGGACGCGGTCTGCAGCCGCGGCGGAAACAATGTATATAAACATAAAAGTCAAGAAAATGGAAATCATCAACGACAATAGGGAGCCCAGGAGGCTCTACCGCAGCCGCCGGCGCATCATCGGCGGCGTATGCCAGGGACTGGCCGATTATTTCAACGTGGACGTCGTACTCGTACGCATCATAGCTCTGTTCGCCCTCTTCTGCTTCTCGGCAGGGTTCTGGGTCTATCTGGTGCTGTGGATAGCCGTACCGCTCGAACCGGCTTCGGCGAACGGCGGCGATAATTACGGAAGGAGCTGAACATGGAACCCATCAATGTAGACAATGCAAAAGCGCAGATGCGCAAAGGCATCCTGGAGTACTGCATCCTGCTGATACTGTCGCGGGGCGACTCCTATGCTCCGAAAATCATTGCGGAGCTCAAAAACGCCCGGATGATAGTGGTGGAGGGTACACTCTACCCCATCCTGACGCGTCAGAAGAACCAGGGACTCCTGTCGTACCGCTGGGAAGAGTCCCCGCAGGGCCCTCCCCGCAAATACTACTCCATCACGGACAAAGGCCGCGAGGCGCTGTCGCAGCTCGATGTCTCGTGGGATGAACTGATAGCACAGATAGCACAAATCCGCGGCCGCTAACGGCAGGCCGTCCAAATTTCCGCACAGATGAAAGAGGTTGTGAAAGTGAGCATATCGGGCATCGCGTTCTCGTTCGACGCCGAGGCCTACCAGGTGATGAAGGATTACCTCGACAAGCTCGAAACAGGGTATGCGAAGAAACCCGACGGCCGCGAAATCGTGGCCGACATCGAAGCGCGTATCGCAGAACTCATACTGAACGAACAGGAGAGCGACAACGTGGTGAGCCGCGCACTCGCGGAATCGGTGGTGGCGCAGCTCGGTTTTCCGGACGATTTGGATACGGAAGAAGAACCGCCCGTGGAGAAGATTCCGAAAAGGCTCTACCGGAATCCCGACGGGGCGGTACTCGGCGGCGTATGCTCCGGACTGGCTGCCTATTTCCGTACCGACCCCGTATGGATAAGGCTCGCATTCTTCCTGCCGATGCTGCTGGTCATCTTTCCCACGGGCGACGCTTCGGCCTTTTTTGGTTCGATGTTCGTCATGTTCGTCGTCCTGTACATCATTCTCTGGATAGCCATTCCCATGGCGCGGACACCGCGGCAGAAACTCGAAATGCAAGGAGAAAAAGTGACTGCATCCTCCATACGGCAGACCTTCGCAGGGGACGCCTCGGCCATGCCGCCCTCCCCGAAGCGCCAGCGGTCGGCATCGGTCTGGGCGGATATCGTCTATGGGCTGGGACGCATCCTGCTCTTCCTGCTCAAAGCGGTAGTATTCTTCATCGCACTGGGCGTCGGCATCGCAGCCATCGGATGTTTCGTCGCCATCATAGCCGTCCTGTTCAGCGCAGAACTGGTCGGCGGACGGATGGTACTGGAAAACTTCTCCGGCCTCGAGGGCATTACGCCCGGTCTCTATGCCGGACTGACGCTGCTGGCGATACTGATACCCCTCGTCCTCCTCGGATACTTCCTGCTCAAAGTACTCTTCGGCTCGAAAACCAACCGGACATTTCTGCTCGTCACATCGGTCATCTGGATGGCACTCGTGGTTTACCTCTCGGTCGTCACCATGCACAATGCCGACAGACTGCGCGACGGCGCCCGCAGACTCGAATACGAAATAGAGGAGTACGACGACTTCTACGACTGGTACCGGCACACGCCCGCCCTGCCCGATGATTGGGACGAACAGGGCGAGTGGAAAGAAGAGGAACTCCGCAAGGACAGCAGCATCGACGACCTCTACCGCGAATACCGCGAAGAGGACTGGGAAGATGACAATGTCCATGTAGAGATAACCGAACAGGACGGCAGGGTCACCATCCGCAAGGTGGTGGTCCATCCCGACAATCCGGCCGATACGCTCAGCGACGAACGCATCGTCATAAGCCGTCCCGGCAGGTATCCGGACCGGGGAAACGATTGAAAAACTTTAAAAATTCATACACATGGAAGTAATAAACGACAGCAGGCTGCCCGAGCAGCCGCACAGGAAAGGGGAGACCAACATAGCCGGCAACATCTACCTCGGCATCATCCTCGTCGCCATCGGAGTGATATGGCTCTTCTACAACACCGGCTGGATAGGCTACGGACTGTTCAACGCCCTCTTCTCATGGCAGATGCTGCTGGTAGCCGCGGGAGGTTACCTGCTTGCGGTCCGCCGCTGGAGCGCAGGCGTGATAATCGGAGGACTCGGAGTCTTCTTCGTAGTCATGGACGCACTGGACATCAGCCTATCCTTCAACAAAATCGTCCTGCCGATACTGGTCATGGCAGCAGGCATCGCGCTGATAGTATCGCGGCTGGGAAAACGGTAAGCGGCACCGGGGTTCCTGCCCGTACGGACGGGACCTCGGTACATACTGCCGCCGAACAGCGGGTGGTCTCCGCCCTACTTGGCCCCGCACTTGGCAAACCTGTCGAAATAGATGTTCTTGCCATTGACAGAGAGCGGCACGGCATAGATGATGGCACAGTCATCGAGAAAGCCCAGCTCCTTCGCGGCAACGCCCGCCGAATAGAGAATCCGGTTGTCCACCCGGCAGTCCGCCGCTATGGCAACGGCGCTCCCTACGGCAATGCCGAGGTCGGTGACGTCGAATACGCACGGAACGGCCGGCGCACTGTCGCGTTTTTCGCGGCAGGTAGGGTATCCGCACAGTCCGCAGTTCAATCCCCGCACCGCACGGCGGGTACCGATGAGGACGACGGCTTGGGAGTTCTCCACATTGTCGGCATCGCGCAGGAAGAAGGCCTTGCTGTCGCGTTCGCCTATCTCACGCATCTTGCGGGCAAGACGGGAAAGGCGCGACAGACCCAATGCGGCGATTTCGAGATTATCCACTCCACACCCCTTGGGTGCCGTCCTCGCAGCCGACATCATCGCCTTGGCCACCGACATAACGTACTCTTCCCTTGATTCGTTCTCTCTGATTATCATAACGTTTTATATTTTACACTGACCCGGCCGCCTGCGGCGGCACATGCAAAGATACCGGTAATCCGGGCGAACGAACAAACGACAGGGGATGAAAATATTTCCGGAACCGCAGAACACGAAGCGGCTGCGGAAAGTTTGGAGCGGAAATTGCGGAAATAATCAATCGGAAAACAGAAATTTGTTCAAACACCAACTCATTAAAAACATCTTATTTATGAAAAAATTAGCATTCCTGTTGATCGGCCTGGTCGCACTCCAGGCGACGGCATTCGCAGCAGACGACAAACCCGTCAAGGTCACGGACCTGCCCCAGACGGCACAGCAATTCATCTCGGACCATTTCTCCGGCCATAAGGTGGCGATGGCGAAAATGGATTCGGAACTCTTCGAAAAGAGCTACGAAGTCATCTTCACCAACGGCGACAAGGTGGAATTCGACCGTTCCGGCGAATGGACGGAAGTACAGTACCGGGAGGGTGCGGTACCTGCCGCGATAGTCCCTGCCGCAATTACGAAATACGTCACCGAGAACTATCCGGACGCCTACATCAGGAGTATCGAACGCGACCGCCACACCTACGAAGTCAACCTCTCGAACCGGTGGGAAATCAAGTTCGACCTCAACTTCAACGTCACAACTTCATACCATGTTCCGCTCCCCATTGTATCCAACTCTCAAAATGTTTCGGTTCTACCTGGTCACGATCGACAAACTGACCACCGAAATCACCATAAATTTCATGCAGGTTCAAACGGTGAGTTCCGGGAATATAAGAAGCAGCTTTCAATATATCCTGTCTCAATTCTTCTATATTACGAGCTTTTCCCGGATAATTACCGGTAGCCTGAATTCCTCCGGTCAGCGAACCACTCGATTCGAATCCCGTTACATCATCTGCTTGCCAACAATGCAAAGATAGAGAAATCTTTTGCAAATCTTCCAATGCCTTATTAGCATCGACACCTACAGCCGCATAACGTTCAACCGCTATCTCGTAAGCCTTCTTAATCAGTTCTTCTTTCATGATACTATATTTTTAAAGTGTATATAAGCTTGTCCCCAATTTTCCATATTTTGGGGTTGGTAAGTTTTCAAAGGAATAGAATTATGAATGAGCTTTCTCATTCCCGGCACATCGGCAGCTTCACCTATCGCCATAGCCTGCATCATGACGTTGCCGAGAGCAGTCGCTTCTGACGGTCCGGCTACTACCGGAATACCTACCGCATTCGCCGTAAACTGATTAAGCAATTCATTGCGGCTTCCCCCGCCTATCACATGAAGTGTTTCTATCGGCTGAGAAGCTAATCCGCGCAGATCATCCAATACTTGGCGATAACGCAGTGCCAGACTTTCAAAAATACAACGTACAATCTGCCCACGAGTTTCCGGAACCGGCTGATTCGTATCCATACAATATTTACGGATGGCATTTTCCATATCATCGGGATTCGCAAAAAGTGCATTATCCGGATTGATAAGGCTACGGAAAGGCTCCGCCGTTTCGGCTTCAGCGATCAATTCCGGATACGAAGTCTCTCCCCATCCGGCACGGCAGCGT
>ENA-OPYE01000845-OPYE01000845.1-human-gut-metagenome-genome-assembly--contig:-NODE-845-length-20406-cov-16.523611_pt1 | contig 20406 bp, 19 predicted proteins | sample MGYA00241063_ERZ501442 | MGnify/ENA primary metagenome ERZ501442 (study PRJEB25962, sample SAMEA1967055) | human gut metagenome | biome: human gut; feature: human-associated habitat; material: faeces... | reverse complement strand
TGTGCCTCTTTTCCTTTGCGGAGTCCTCGTATGTAGTCCAATAGTTTCATAGGGCTTGTTTCTTAATACAAATTTTCAAGTTTCGCTTTCCGTTCTGGATATAGCTTTTCACGTTATTCAGAGTAAATCCGGTTTGTTCGACAATATCTGCATACGACATTTCTTCCAGGAAGAAACGTGTAATGCTGGTCCTTTGTTCTTCGGGCAGCTTTTCCAGACAGTGATGCAATGCCTTTAGCTGATCTTCCGAACTTTCCTCTTCACTTAATAGATGCAGAAATTCGTCGGATTCCATAATATTAATGGTATAATCCAGCGGAATTTCTTTGTTTTCCTTTCGTAACAGTTGCAGGCAATGGTTCTTCGCCACCCGATAGAGCCACGGCTTGAATGCTTTTATCTCATAATTGATGATTTTAGGTAACAGGTCTTCAAACATCTGCATCACCGCTTCCTGAGCTTGGTCTTCATCTTGCAGATATTTCAGGCAAAGTCCGTACGTCAGCGGGATATAACGGTTGTATAGTTCACCGAAATATTCCGTATCCCCGGACTTTATATAATGGGTCAGTAGTTCCTCGTCCGATAGCTTCGATATGTTTCGTACATTGAACAGCACTTTCTCTATTCGTCGTCTTCTGTTACTACCTGATATTTATCTTTCATCATCTCAAAATCATCCGTTATCTGTTTTAGAATCTCATGAACGTCTGTGCTTCCGGCTACGGCAGGCGTTCCGTAAAAGATGGATGCCTTGTAAGGCAATAAGATTAATTCTCCCTTGGGGAGTGAACGTCCCATGCCGGTCATGAAAACCGGTATATATTTCAGTTCCGGTCGCAGAGACAAGATACGGGCTATGCCGGACTTTATTTTTCCCATTTGTTCGGGCTTCCCTCTTGTACCTTCGGGAAAAAGAATCAGCGAGTATCCTTCATCGATGGCATCGAGCATTTTCCGGAGTGGGTCGTGCTCCGAGTCCTTTTCTCCTTTTCTTCTGATGAGAAGGGTGTTGATGAAGTAATTGCTGAAAGCGGCCTGAAACCGGGTTCTTCCGAAGTAATCTTCCGCGGCTACGGGTTTTATTTTCCACAAAAGGTTGCCGGGTAGGGAAGAAAGCAGGCTGAGTGTATCCAGATGGCTGTTGTGATTGGCAAGGATGATGAATTGTCCTTCCTTTCGGAGGAATCGGGTATCGGGGAACTGGACTCCCACGATCAGTTTCAGAAACCACCGGAATATACCTTTATATAGTATCTGCATCATGGCAGACTGCATGAATCTTTTTTTCATAGTTTGCCGGCTAATAAGCTATGTAATAAACGAGGTGGAAGAACACCGGAGCTGTATAGGACAGAGAGTCTATGCGGTCGAATACTCCACCATGACCGGGGATGCTATCTCCCATGTCTTTGATGCCTTTATCACGTTTGATGGCCGAGATGACTACATCTCCCGCAAATCCGGCAATGGCAATGAGGGCGCTGACCAGAATTACGTTGGGCGTGGAGAGCGGAGTGAGGAATCCCAGAAAGTATCCTATAACCGTAGTGCTGACGACACCTCCCAAAAAGCCTTCCCATGTTTTGTTGGGACTCACTTTGGGCAGAATTTTGTGACGTCCGAAGAGTTTTCCCCAGACGAACTGCATGATATCGTTGATTTCTGTAAGGAACACGAGGAACATCAGCAGTCCGCGTCCTCCCGCATTGAAGCCCGGCAATTCGGGTAACGAGAGAAGATAAGCGAGGTGGCTGATACCAAATACAGAAAGCATCAGAATCCATTGCAGCAAAGCGATGGATTTAGTGATTCCGTGTGTATCGCCTTTCAATACCAGTCGTAATGGCAATAACAGGAACATAACTACGGGGATGAATATGATGTATGCTCCATACCACGCGATATAAGCAAGATAGTATTGGATAGGAATAGCCAATATGCCCCAGAACAGTGCACGGCGGTCTGCCTCTCTGAATCCTAATACCGAATAAAGTTCTCTGAACGCTATAAAAGAGAGAAATGCAAGAAAAAAATAAGAAATGTCGTAGCTGATGAAAACGGCACCGATAAACATTGCCGCCATAATCCACCATGAGCGGGTACGGGCAACCAGTTCGCTGATATTGGTTTTCGGCGACAGCTTTTTTACCAGAAAGAGGGCGATGCTTGCCGTCACCAGCAAACAGATAATAAGGGTGATTACAATAATCAACTCATCGCTTAGCGTAGGGAATAATTTGTCCAACAGTTGTTTCATTTCGCTTCGTTGTTTGTGTGAGACATAAGATATAAACGGTGTATAAGAGTGGCGATCAGACCGATATTCATTAGTATAAGAGTAATGAGGCACACGATCTGTTCATATCCCCAGTGAATGGTGCAGGTGGCAATCACAAAGCACAGTGTCAGTAAAGCCATGCGATGTTGCTTCGCCATCGGGCCGTTAAAGAAATGCTGTTGTGTCTTGTAAGCTCCTATCCAGCGGAAATAAGCGGTCATTACGGCAAGCAGGGCGGCAAGCCATCCCAGTTCTATCCCGAATCCTCCGGCTACATAGCCTACAGGAATGATAAACAAGGCATCGGCGAATCGGTCGGGCATATCATTGTATAAATCTCCGTTGGCACTTTTCTTTCCTCCTTCTATAGCCACCATTCCGTCAAACAGATTGCATAGTAACCGCGACTGCATACAGACGATGAACAGAATATAAGCGACGTATTTATTGAAATCGGGATAGATAACAGTGCCCGTCAGCAGAAGGCAACCAGCCAAAGCGAAGAATACACTCATTATTGAAATCTGGTTGGGAGTGATGCCCCAACCGGTTAGTTTACGGGCGATAATGTTAGCCCAAGCGGTGTTTCGTGAGGCTATTTCCCGCCTTCCGTCGACTTCATGTTTCATGTTTATGAATGTTTATTGTTCGCAAATATACACATCATCTTAGAAGCAGCAAAAGAATGAAGGATTATTTTGAAAAGCGTGCTATTTTCAATGAAAATAAAAAAAACTTCTGTTGGTTTATGGAATCCGTGTGGAATCTGCATCTCTATAGTAAAAGCGGATTAATTGTAACATTTTAAAAAGATAAAGTTATGAAGACAAATCAACTCAGAGCAATGATGCTCACGGTGATGTTAGTGATTACTACATTGGGTACTACGGTATGGGCACAGCCTTTGATCGTAAAGGGAACGGTGACGGACGGATCAGACGGTTCGCCGTTGGTAGGATGTGCGGTGACGGTCAAGGGAACATCCCGTGGAGCTGTTACGAACCTACAAGGGCAGTACAGGATTGAAGCAAACAAGGGGGAAACTCTTATCTTCAGCTATATTGGTTTTGAGAAAGTGGAAAAAATCATATTCTCTGCAAAGATGGACGTAAGCCTTATGGCTAGTTCTGATGTTTTGGAAGAATGTGTTGTCGTCGGATACGGCAGCCAGCGAAAGGTAGCTGTTACCGGCGCCATATCAACCGTCAATCTGGCAAGTCTCAGACACCCGTCCGTACGTATGGATGCAGTAAATACGGAAGAATATAAATCGATCAGTGAAAATGGTTTTAAGCAGGTAGGAGAATCTCCGCTTTCTACTTTCTCTATTGATGTGGATGCCGCTTCTTACAGTAATATGCGTCGTATGATCAACAGCGGTACCTTGCCGGTGGCCGATGCTATCCGTACGGAAGAGTTAGTGAATTATTTCTCCTACGATTATGCGAAGCCGACCGGAAGTGATCCGGTGAAGATTACAATGGAGGCAGGTGTTTGCCCCTGGAATGCTGATCATCGTCTGGTACGTATCGGACTGAAAGCAAGGGAGATTCCGACTGACAAACTTCCGGAATCTAATCTGGTATTCTTGATTGATGTATCCGGTTCTATGTGGGGACCTACCCGTCTGGATTTGGTGAAGTCATCTCTGAAGCTATTAGTTAATAACCTGCGTGAAAAAGATAAAGTTGCCATCGTTGTGTATGCAGGCAACGCCAGCGTAAAACTGGAATCTACTCCGGGCAGTGACAAACAGAAAATACGTGATGCGATAGACGAACTGACATCCGGTGGCTCTACGGCCGGCGGCGCAGGTATCCAACTGGCTTATAAAGTGGCTAAACAGAACTTCCTTCCTAAAGGAAACAATCGGATCATCCTTTGTTCCGATGGAGATTTCAATGTAGGTGTTTCTTCTGTGGAAGGTTTGGAACAGTTGATAGAGAAGGAACGTAAGAGCGGAGTATTCCTGAGTGTGCTAGGTTATGGAATGGGTAACTATAAAGACAATAAAGGTCAGGCTTTAGCAGAAAAAGGAAATGGAAATCATGCTTATATCGATAATTTGCAGGAAGCCAATCGTGTCCTGGTGGGTGAGTTTGGCGCTACGCTTCATACGGTGGCGAAGGACGTAAAACTGCAAGTGGAATTTAATCCGGCTCAGGTGCAGGCATATCGTTTGGTTGGTTATGAGAGCCGTTTGCTGAAAGACGAAGACTTTAATAATGACGCCAAAGATGCCGGAGAATTGGGAGCCGGACATACGGTGACAGCTTTCTATGAAGTGATTCCCGTAGGCGTAAAGAATGACTACGTAGGAAAGATAGATGATCTGAAATATCAGAAGAAACAAAAAGAGACGGTGCAGCCGACCGGCTCTAATGAATTGCTGACCGTGAAACTGCGCTATAAAGCTCCGGACAAGGACGTCAGCAAAAAGATGGAAGTTCCCTTTGTGGATAATAAAGGAAATAATGTTTCTTCCGATTTCCGCTTCGCTTCTGCCGTGGCTATGTTCGGTCAGCTGCTTCGGGACTCTGACTTTAAAGGAGAGGCAAACTATGATAAAGTGATCGGCCTTGCCAAACAGGGATTGGATAATGATGAAAAAGGATACAGAAGAGAATTTATCCGTTTGGTAGAAACTGCCAAAGGGATGAAGCAGGAGAAAACCATAAGTGATTAACGATTACAATTAGGAAAGAGTGTATAGACGCTATAAGAAGGTATCTAAGTGTTAAAGAATCAATTTAAAGGACGGATTTATCTGCAATAGTTTTGCTGATAAACAAATGTTTATTATGTTTGTACTGTGTTTTTAAAGCGATGTTTGACAATCAGGAAGAGCTAAAGGCTCACATAGAGCATGTTAAGCGATGCTTGCAGTTCTATGCTCAAAGTGTGGAGGAATTGTTGAAGCAAGGATACCCACAAAGAGAGTTAGAGAGGTTGATCGATATTCAACTGGATAAGCTGATCGAACTCCTCAAACAACTGAAAGACTAACATTAACCTCCTCATGTATTGAGGGGGTGCTTTAAAAACTCAATCATATAAAAATGTTTGTTATGGGAACAGATAGAGAGATAAATAATTTGTTGAATGAATTTCTCCAGCTGGAGACAGATGAACAACGGAGACAGTTCCAGGGTAAAATAGCTCATACCTTATCAGGGAAAACGGAAGAGGAAAAACGTGAATTTGCTGAGATTCTTTCCAATAAAGCTCAGCAAACAATAGACCAGTCACAAGCGTTGATTGATGAATATGATTTCAAGCAAGCATTGAAAGATATTGTTCCGGCTATTACTTGGTCTTATATTGCTGAAGAATATTTTAATAAGTCGCGTTCTTGGTTCAGTCAGCGTATGAATGGTTATCATGTTAATAACAAGGTTGCTACCTTTACTGACGATGAAATTGATTTATTATCAGATAGTTTACTCGATTTGAGTGAACGAATAAAGAAAAGTGCTTTCCTCTTGAGGAAACATCGCCTTTAAAAACACAACTTTCGAATGAAAGCGGCTTCCATATTAAATTGGAAGCCGCTTTTTATATATAAAAATAGCTGTAAGCATTATACTTACAGCTATTTGACCTTGCACGGGAGGAGAGGCTCGAACTCCCGACACCCGGTTTTGGAGACCGGTGCTCTACCAACTGAGCTACTCCCGTGTTTGCGGCTGCAAAGGTAGTATAAACTTCCGAACCAGCAAATATTAGGGTAAATAAATTTCCAATTATTTTAATTTTTCCCATTCATCGGGCTTAAAACCTACCAGAACGAAGCTGTCTGTCACTACTAACGGGCGTTTCACCAGCTTACCGTTTGTTGCCAGCAATGCGATTTGTTCTTCCTCAGTCATGGAAGGCAGCTTCTCGCTCAGTTTCAGTTCTTTATATACCAAACCGCTTGTGTTGAAGAATTTCTTTATTGGCAATCCACTTCGTGGAATCCATGCTTTCAACTCTTCCACCGTAGGGTTATCTTCCACAATGAGCCGGTTAGTGTACTCAATGTTATTTTCGATTAGCCATTTCTTAGCTTTCTGGCATGTACTGCACGCCGGATATTGCAAAAATAAAGGTGTCATACTATATACTATTTATCGATTATTATTACTTAATACCTATTACCTAAATTACCATCTGCAAATCCTGATACATAATCCGATAGGCGGCGGCTTTTTTATCTAATGCAAGCGGGTACGCCCGTGAGGAAGAAGGCATCCGGTAGAGTCTCATCGCCCGTCCTTCAAACACAAATTCGGCATAGTCTCCTACTTTCGGTTCTTCCACTTCCAGTTGTGCACGGAGCGTATCCGTTGCCTTCTGTCCGGTGGTGACGATTGCTCTGCATTCGGGCAGTTGGCGGAGTAATGCAGCAATGTCCGTCGGCTGCACCACTTCCAGAAATTTGTCCGAAGCATTATCCTGCAAACGCCGGATAGATGAGGCTGTATCGAACAGGGCGATTCCTTTTTCATTCAGGAAGTCAATAATCTCTTCCCGGCAGAATGCTTTCCGCGTATCGTTCAGAAAGTGATCTTTGTCTCCGAAAAACAAGAGTCCGACAATGCGCCACATATCATTGTTCAGGTTCGGATAATAAAAATCCATCGACCACCGTTTTCTTTGTGGCGGAAAACTTCCCAGCATCAGCAGCTTTGCTTTTGGTGGGAGAAAAGGTTTTAAAGGATGTTTTTCGATTTCAATCTCCATATTGATGTAATTTCCTACAAAAATAACGAATCTATTCTTTTCCTTCAAAATAGTTGCGGAAAAAAACAAATTTAAAAATATTTGGCTATTTTTGCACGGAGATGGTGAAAAACAACTTATTGAAATGCTGTTGAAAACAAGAATAATTATAAGTTGCTGTTTTATAAGCTTGTTATCTTTCTTTGAAGAAGATTGTTATGCTTCACGGCCGGGGTCGAAAGAATGTGTGAAAGTTTCCTCTGCCAGTTTTACGGTAAGGGGGCGGGTCATCGATACCTATGGTGAACCACTTATCGGAGCGACAATCAGAGAGAAAGGCGGAGCGAATGGAACAGTGACAGATGTGGAGGGGAATTTCTTTTTATCCGTTCCGGATAGTGCTGTTCTGCAAATTTCTTTCGTAGGTTACGAGTCTCAGGAAGTCAGTGTAAAGGGTAGGTCAATGCTTGAAATATGTCTGAAAGAAAATATTCTGCTGCTTGACCACGTGATTGTAACTGCTTTGGGACTTGAAAAGAAAGAATCCTCTTTGGCTTATGCCGTGCAAAAGGTGAGGGGAGAAGAACTGAATCGTGTGAAAGAAGTGAATATGATCACGGCTTTGGCAGGAAAGGCAGCCGGTGTGCAGGTCAGCAAGAACTCTTCCGGCATGGGCGGATCGGCGAAAGTCAGTATCCGTGGGGTACGATCGGTGGCCGGTGATAATCAGCCTCTGTACGTGATAGATGGTGTTCCCATGCTAAATTCTACTTCGGAACAGGCTTATTCGGCTATCGGCGGTACGGCAAATGCCGGTAACCGGGATGGGGGAGACGGAATCTCGAATCTGAATCCGGAGGATGTGGAAAGTATCAGCATCCTGAAAGGAGCTCCTGCCGCAGCCTTGTATGGTAGCCAGGCGGCCAACGGAGTCATTCTTATTACTACAAAGAAAGGAAATACCGTAGGACGGAGGGATATTCATTTCTCTACCGGACTGACTTTTGAAAAGGCTTTCTCTCTGCCCGAAATGCAGAACAGCTACGGAGTAAGTGATGTAACAGACAGTTGGGGAGAAAAAGAAAATCTGACGGTTTACGATAATTTGGGTGACTTTTTCCGTACCGGACTGACGTCGATTACTTCTGTATCCGTCAACTCCGGAAATGACAAGCTACAAACATATTTCTCCTATGCCAACACCACCGGTCGCGGTATTCTGAATGAAAATAAACTCTCCAAACACAATATCAATCTGAGAGAGACCGCCGTCCTCTTCAACAGCAGGCTGAAACTGGACGGTAACGTGAATGTCATGAAGCAGACGGTGAAGAATAAACCCGTATCGGGAGGCTTTTATATGAATCCTCTGGTAGGTCTCTACCGCTTTCCTCGTGGCGAGGACTTGTCTTATTATAAGGAGAACTATGAACGTTATGACGAGGACAGAAAGCTGAATACACAAAACTGGCATACTTTTACCGAAGACTTTGAACAGAATCCGTATTGGATACAAAACCGCATACAGAGTAAGGATGCACGTATCCGCCTGCTCCTTTCCCTTTCTGCCAATTTGAAAGTCACTGATTGGCTGACACTTCAGGCTCGTGGCAATCTGGATTACTCAGCCGATAAACTGCGTTAGAAATTTTATGCCTCCACCGCTACGGCACTCTGTGGGATGAACGGGCGCTATATTGAAATGGATTATCAGGAAACGCAGATGTACGGAGATGTGATGGCGATGGTCAAGAAGCAACTGAATGACTTCACATTGGATGTAGCCATTGGTGGCAGTATCAATGACAGAATAACTAACTCTACTCGCATTGATTCGAAGAATGCTTCGTTGAAATATGCCAATGTGTTTAATCTTGCCAATATCGTGATGAGCAGTTCTGCCAGTATCGATCAGAAAATAGATGCCCATTACCAACTGCAATCGCTCTTTGCGACGGCACAGATTGGCTATAAAGAAGGAGTCTTCCTTGACCTGACCGCACGTAACGACTGGTCGTCTACGCTGGCTTACACGAAGTACGAGAAGAAAGGATTCTTTTATCCTTCCGCCGGTGTCTCTTTCCTTCCGAATAAGTGGGTAAAGATGCCCGAATGGGTTTCGTTCTCGAAGTTGCGCGGTGCTTATAGTATCGTAGGCAACGGGGTGCCTCCCTTTATCACTTACCCTGTTTCGTATGTGACTGCCGGTGGAGAGATACTGGCAAGCGATGCGGCCCCTTTCGCCGAGATGAAACCGGAAATGACGCATTCCGTCGAATTGGGTATGGAATGGAAGTTCTTGCAGCACCGCCTCGGATTAAATTTGACCTATTACCGTACCGACACGTATGAGCAGTTCTTCAAACTGCCTGCGCTTGCGGGGGATAAGTATGCCTATCGATACGTCAACGCCGGAGATATCCGGAATCAGGGATGGGAGATAACGCTGGATGCCACTCCGGTACTGATCCCCGACTTCACGTGGAAGACCTCTCTCAACTTCTCTGCCAATAAGAACAAGATTGTAGAACTCCATGAAGAACTGAAAGAATTTGTTTACGGACCTACCAGCTTCTCGTCCAGTTATGCGATGAAACTGGTGAAAGGCGGCTCTATCGGCGATATTTACGGTAAAGCCTTTATACGTGATGAAGCAGGCAACATCGTTTATGGAACGGACGGAGACTATAAAGGACTTCCGTTGGTCGAAGGCGACGGAAATACCGTAAAGTTGGGCAATGCCAATCCGGATTTTATGCTGGGATGGAATCATTCCTTCTCCTACAAAGGTTTCAGCCTTTACTTCCTGCTTGACTGGCGCTATGGAGGTGAAATCCTTTCGCAGACCCAGGCGGAGATGGACCTCTATGGAGTATCGAAAGCGACGGCACAAGCCCGTGATAAAGGATATGTTTCGCTGGAAGGCCGGCAGATAAGCGATGTCAAAGGATTCTATAAAAATGTAGTGGGCGGACGCGCCGGCGTGACGGAATACTATATGTATGACGCTACCAACCTCCGTCTGCGGGAAGTTTCGCTGAGTTACAGCTTCCCCCGAAAATGGATACAGAAAACGAATTGCCTGAAAGACCTGCAACTTTCTTTTGTAGCCCGCAACCTTTGTTTCCTGTACAAGAAAGCGCCTTTCGATCCCGATCTGGTACTTTCTACAGGCAATGACAATCAGGGAATTGAAGTGTTCGGTATGCCTACCACCCGCAGTCTGGGCTTTACTTTGACATGTGAATTTTAAGAGCAGGAGAGAAGACGATGAAGAAAAAACATATTTATATATACTTGCTGGGGATGCTGCTGCTTTCTGTTGGCTGTACAGGGAAATTTCGTGAATTTAATACCGACCAGTCGGGAGTTACGGACGATGATTTGCTGATTGACGACAATGGTTACGGTATTCGTCTGGGGATTATCCAGCAAGGCATCTACTTTAACTACGATTTCGGTAAAGGCAAGAACTGGCCTTTCCAGTTGATACAGAATCTGAACGCGGATATGTTCTCCGGTTATATGCACGACGGAAAACCCCTGAACGGAGGTACGCATAACTCGGATTATAATATGCAGGATGGCTGGAACAGCGCCATGTGGACACATATGTATTCGTATATCTTTCCACAAATCTACCAGTCGGAGAATGCCACCCGTGATACGGAACCTGCCTTGTTCGGCATTACCAAGGTGCTGAAAGTGGAAGTCATGCACCGTGTGACAGATTATTACGGCCCTGTTATTTATAAGAATTTCGCGAATGCCCAGAATCAATATCGCCCTGATACGCAGAAAGAAGTCTACTACGAGTTCTTTAATGAACTCGATTCGGCTGTTGTCTCTCTTGCCGATTATATAGACAAGAAGCCCGACTCCAATGGATTCACCCGCTTTGATATCTTGCTGGACGGTCAATATTCCTCTTGGATCAAGTTTGCCAATTCGTTGCGTATGCGTCTGGCAATGCGTATTTCTGCGGTTGATCCGGATAAGGCACGCACCGAGTTCCTGAAAGGACTGGAAAATGAATTTGGTGTTTTTGAAGCGGAAGATGAACGGGTAGCGGTCTCAACGAAATCCGGATTCACGAATCCGTTGGGAGAACTCAACCGGGTATGGAATGAAACTTATATGAGCGCTGCAATGGAATCTATTCTGACAGGCTACGATGATCCCCGACTGAAAGTTTACTTTGAAACCTGTACCGACAAAGCGTATGCAGGAGAGTATCGCGGCATCCGTCAGGGAACCTGCTTTGCGCACAATCATTATGCAGGCTTATCCAAATTGTCCGTCGATCAGAGTACGGATGCCCCATTGATGAGTTCCGCTGAAATCTGGTTTCTCCGTGCCGAAGCTGCTTTGCGCGGATGGATACCGGAGGATGAAGAAGAATGTTATCAGAACGGAATAAAGGCGTCTCTTCATCAACGCGGCATTTATCAGATGGACGACTATCTGAACAGTGAGCGGACGGCTGCCGATTTCATCGACACGCAAGACCCCGAAAATAACATTCCTGCCCGTTGCCTGGTTTCTCCTAAATGGAATCCCGCAGACGACAAGGAAATAAAGCTGGAAAAGATCATTACGCAGAAATGGATAGCCTTATTCCCGGAAGGTTGCGAGGCATGGGCGGAACAGCGCCGCACGGGATATCCCCGCCTGTTTCCGGTACGCTTCAACCATAGCAGGAACGGATGTATCGACACGGAGACAATGGTACGTCGCCTCAACTTCCCCGGCACGCTGCAAACCGAAGACAGAGAGCAATACCTGGCTCTTGTGGAGGCTCTGGGCGGACCCGATCATGGAGGTACCCGATTGTGGTGGGATACAGGAAATAATAGTCTGGATTAAAATTTTAGTGTCGGAATGTGAATATATGTATAGGTTTAACTATTTTTGCACCTTCATTTAAACACATTTGTCATGAAAAAGATCATTTCTGCTCTTTTCCTATGTATGCTGCTTTCTGCCGTACCGGAATTGCAGGCACAAAACATTCAGTTACATTATGATTTCGGACGTTCCCTGTATGATAAAGACTTGAAAGGACGCCCGCTGTTGACCTCCACTGTCGAGAAGTTCCATCCCGACAACTGGGGAAGTACCTACTTCTTTATCGATATGGACTATACGTCCGAAGGGGTCGCTTCCGCTTACTGGGAGATAGCCCGTGAACTGAAATTCTGGAAAGGTCCTTTCTCCGCCCATCTCGAATACAATGGCGGACTGGCGAAAGGATTCTCCTACAACAACGCTTACCTGGCGGGAGCCACCTATACCTATAATAACGCTTCTTTCTCCAGAGGCTTCACATTGACAGCGATGTACAAATATATACAGAAGCACCCATCCCCGAATAACTTCCAGTTGACAGGAACATGGTACATGAACTTTTGCAAGGATTTGCTCACCTTCTCCGGTTTTGCCGACTGGTGGCGTGAAGAAACCAAGTATGGAAAAACCATCTTCCTCTCCGAACCGCAATTTTGGGTAAACCTGAACCGCATCAAGGGAGTGAATAAAAACTTTAACCTGAGTGTCGGTTCCGAAGTGGAACTGAGCAATAATTTCGGTGGTCGTGACGGCTTCTATGTAATTCCGACACTGGCTTTGAAGTGGACGCTGAACTAAACTTCGAAGTACAAAATTCCCCAACGGATATACATCAATTATTGAATAAAAATATCGAATGAAAACAGATTTGATCTATGGCGTAGAAGACCGCCCCCCATTTAAAGATGCCCTGTTTGCTGCCTTGCAACATCTGCTGGCTATCTTTGTAGCCATCATTACACCTCCTCTTATCATTGCGAGCGCACTGAAGCTGGATGTTGAAAAAACAAGCTTTCTGGTATCTATGTCCCTTTTTGCTTCGGGGGTATCTACGTTTATACAATGCCGTCGTATCGGTCCGATAGGAGCGAAGCTGCTCTGCATCCAAGGTACCAGCTTCTCCTTTATCGGTCCTATCATAGCGACCGGATTAGTAGGCGGACTTCCGCTGATATTCGGCTCCTGTATAGCTGCCGCACCTATTGAAATGGTCGTCAGCCGTACCTTCAAGTATCTTCGTAATATCATCACCCCGCTAGTGTCCGGCATTGTCGTACTACTGATCGGATTGAGTCTGATCAAAGTCGGTATCGTTTCCTGTGGCGGCGGATATAGTGCGATGGACGACGGCTCCTTCGGTTCGTGGGAAAATCTGTCCATTGCGGCACTCGTACTGTTGAGCGTCTTGTTTTTCAATCGCTGCAAAAACAAATACCTGCGCATGAGTTCCATCGTGTTCGGTCTTTGCCTGGGTTATGGACTGGCTTTCGCCCTGGGAAAAGTAAATATGAGCGCACTAAATGTCGAGATGCTGATGAGTTTCAACATCCCGCAACCTTTCAAATACGGTATTGATTTTAATATCTCTTCATTTATTGCCATTGGCTTGGTCTATCTGATCACCGCCATTGAAGCCACAGGAGATGTGACAGCCAACTCTATGATTTCCGGACTTCCGATTGAAGGTGATTCTTATCTGAAACGTGTTTCCGGCGGTGTGATGGCAGATGGCTTCAACTCTCTTTTAGCAGGTATATTCAACTCCTTCCCGAACTCCATCTTCGCACAGAATAACGGTATCATCCAATTAACAGGAGTTGCCAGCCGCTATGTAGGCTATTATATTGCCGCTATGCTCGTTCTGCTGGGATTATTCCCCATTGTAGGAGCTATATTCTCTCTGATGCCCGATCCGGTACTGGGAGGCGCCACCTTATTAATGTTCGGTACAGTAGCGGCAGCAGGTATCCGCATCGTTTCCTCACAGGAAATAGGCCGCAAAGAAACCTTAGTCTTAGCAGTCAGCCTATCTTTAGGTTTGGGTGTGGAACTAATGCCGGACGTATTAAAACAAGCTCCAGAGGCAATTCGAAGTATTTTCTCTTCAGGAATCACCACCGGAGGTTTAACTGCAATTGTTGCTAATATGGTAATTAGAGTGAAGTAATAGGTAATAAATAATAGGTAATAAGTAATATGCCATGCGGGTAAAGCTACCGGCAGCTACGATTATTACCTATTACCTAATACCTATTATTTATTTCTAAATTACTCATTTTATCTGTAATCCGAAAGGGGAAATCTGGATACTCGTAGAGGCTGAAACGAGGTTCGGTTTCCCCTTTTGTATAGCTCCAGATAGAAGCGTAGTCTTCCGGGTCTTCCCCCATCTTGCTGAGTTGGCGTAGATAAGCTGCCAGTGATTTATTCTCTACGATATAGATTTGTCCCATCTGATCGATAATAGGGCTATGGTGACGGGTACCGTCATGTTCGAAGCGAAGAATTCGTTTGCCTTCCTCAGTCAATCCTACCAATTGGAAAGTCATACTCTTGCCGATAGCAGGCAGATTCAGTACACTGCGGTCGGTAGCAAGGAAAGGCAGATGATGCTTTCTCATGAACCGTCTTATTTGTTTGGCGGTGTCAGCATCTTCTTTCGTTTTTTCTTCATTTATACCTGCACTGACTTTGGTCTCCAGTATCTTATACAATTCTTCCGCCTGTTCCGGAGTCATCTGTCCGTAAATTTTCTCTTCCTGCTGTTCCTGCATTGAGCGACTGTTGGGGGCAAACACCGCATAATTCTCATTAAATCCCTTCACCGAGAACGTATAATAACATACCACTCCCAGTGAATTGAGTACCTGGCGAAGCCGCGTAGTATGTCCTCTGCGTGAGGCAGCCACCGTATATACCAACTGGTTCGTAATAATCCATCCGGCAGAAAGAATCTTCCGAATTGCTTCTTTAGCCTCGGGGGTAACCTCCAGCGGTGTCTGAAAATGAGTCTGAATGATAAACTGCTTGACGCCAACAGCCGAAGCCTTTTCCTTAAACTCCCGCAAAATGTCAACCAACTCGTCATTAATACGCATCGGCAAATAAGCCAATAAACGAGAACCCAGTCTCACCCGTTGCAATTCCGCATATTTCTCACCTTCCGGACGTTCAAGATTCGCCCTTTGTTTGCGTACCGCCATACGATACACCGCTTCTAATATATTCTTCAACGTCTTATTCTGACTCATCAGCGCATCGCCTCCCGTAATCAGAATATCGCGTAACTGCGTATCCTGTTCAAAATAGGTCATCAACCGTCGCAACTTACTGTCCCACGACTCCTTCGGTCGTAACGTCTCAAATTCAAAATTCAGCCGTTCACTCTGAAAGTCATACATACGCTGGCAAGATGCACAAAGCCCTCCACAAGCCCGTCCCATCGTATCAGGAATAAGGATAGCCACCTCCGGATACCGTCGGTGAATATTATGTCCGTCCGGCAAGAGCCATCCGGCAGCATTCGGCTTTCCTGCCTCCACAATATCTTCCTTCTCCCATGCACGAATATTGCCATACGTCTCCACTAATCGTGGCGAATAAAGTATATAACTCCGAATCGCTTCATCATTATACCCATACCCCGTCACATTCAGCAACGACAAATAATAAGGCGTAGCAAAGAACGGCATTCCCTTTTTACGTGCCCGATTCAGCAAATACATCGTCTCCGACGAAAGTGAATTTCCTAAAAAGCGATTCAACTCAGCCGGACTTTTCACAGCCATCGACAAATGAAAGCGGAAATCTCCCCACCATTTGCTTACCAACTGATACTTCTCCTCATAACTCATCCCTTCCTCAAAATGGAACCGTACCGAAGGCTTCGACTTCCGGTTCTCAATCTTCTGAATCAACAGATGCAGCATCCGTTCCTTATTCTCATCCCGCATCTCCCGCACTTCCTCATCCAATCCGGTATCCCACCGGTCATTCCGGCTCTTGATGCGCTGCGGAGACGGCGAAGGAACATTTTCCCCCTGCAAACGTTTGAACAACTGGAACAATTCTACAAACAAATCCGTCGGCATCTCTATATTCTCCAACTTCTCCGTCAGAAACTGATAAAGCAACCGTATCGTCTGTACCGAAATATCCTGTCCCGTAGACAGTTCATGAACATCCTGTCCATCATACTGGAGTAAGAGTCGAATTTGCTCCCTTGCCTCCTCCGCAACCTCATTAACCATCCCGCAACTATCCAGATGTTTTAGCAGACCAGCCTTAAAGTCCTCCACTGTCGGACTCACCGCCGCCATCTCTACCAACTCCGGCATCTCCTGCGTGTATATTTGTTTCAACTGCGAAAAAGTAAGTACAAGCATTTTCTTTTGTTTCATAAGCATCCTCTATATTATTATATTATTTATTGATTAGTAACGACCTATCCCTCCGCAAGGTTCCCCCGGCCTCGACTGCCCGGCGTCAAGCGCAGGTCTTATTTACGGCGTTAAAAAGGGCAGACTGTTTGAGCGAAGCGAGTTTCTGCCCTTTAGCCGGAAATGAGACCGGAGTAGCCGGGCAGGCGCAGCCTTGATTTTTTCTTTTTGGTACTTTTTCTTTTGCATCAAGGCAAAAGAAAAAGTACATAAAGATAATAAAAAAAGCGGAAGTATGCCACTCCCGCTTTTCCTGCTATGCTATTCTTTACGATTTTCTAACATTTACGCGACCTTATTTTTTCGTTTCCGTGTCGTCGTTCTTCCTTTTCGGTTCCTTTTTGGCAAGGAGCACTATATTATATACATAGTCCGTCATCCACTGTTCCGAATACCCCAGGCGTTCCTTGTATTGGCGGACAGTCGCCGCAGTCTTGTGCACATCATCAGCCTTCCACACCGTCTTCGTACAAACATCGTGTACCGTCTTCTGCGTCATCCCGTAAAGCGCCTTCTTGAATATAGACGGCATACGGAACTTCCATTGCATCAGATTTCCCATCAGCATCATCAAGTCGTTGGAAAAACCTTGATACATAAACAGATACGACTGGATATCATTCTGCGTACGGCAATTACGCTTCACGGAGCTGTCGATCTCCTTAAAGAAACTTTCATTCAGTCCGTAGTCCTGCATCAGCATTTTGCGTGAAGCTGACTTTTCTGCCAGTCCCAGCTTACCTCCCTGCATAGGAATCTTGAACAAACGTTTGAAGTTAGCCACATCCGGTAAAAAGCGGATGTTGGTAATACCTAAGTTAGTAGCGATGACTGACTGGAAATAAACCCGGGTCAGTGATATGAAATCTTCTACATTGCCGACTTTTGTTTCATCGGATTTCTTTTTGAATAAACCAAATAAGCCCATCGTTATATTTACTATTTTATAATTTACAATTTACAAATCGTGTGTGGAGATTTTAATGAGCCGCAAAGGTACGAAAAAGTGTTGGTTTTCACCAACATTCCAAGTCCTTTTCGATGTCCGGCATGGTCTCTTTCCTGAAAACAGGACTTTGGATGCCCGCTTTCTTCTGGGCACGATAGTCCGAGAGCAGGCGGATGGCATACTTTCCGAGAAAGATAATGGCGATCAGGTTGCAGACAGCCATCAGAGCCATCGTGATGTCCGCCAGACTCCATACCAAATCGAGTGTGGCGACAGACCCGAAAAGTACCATGCCGCTGACCAATATCCGGTAGGTGTGGAGCACCCATTTCTTTGCGGTGATGAAACGGATATTCGCTTCACCGTAATAATAATTTCCCAAGATACTGCTGAATGCGAAGAAGAACAACGCTACGGCAACAAAGATGCTTCCGGAAGCACCGATCTCATTCGTGAGCGCCTGTTGGGTTAGTTGCACCCCATTGGAGGAACCGTCCAAAGGAGCACCGCTGAAAAGAATGATAAATGCCGTACAGGTGCAAATTAATAAAGTATCGGTAAATACTGCCAGCGTCTGTATCAACCCCTGTTTGACAGGATGAGTGACGTTGGCCGTCGCTGCTGCATTCGGAGCCGAACCCATACCGGCCTCATTGCTGAATAATCCGCGCTTGATACCCTGCATCAGCGCCATACCGACACCTCCACCCAATGCCTGTTCCCAGCCGAAGGCATGACTGATGATGAGAGATATCACTTCCGGCAGATGCGTGATATTAAGTAATACGATGACCAGTGCCAGTCCTACATATCCTAATGCCATAACCGGGACGATAATGCTGCTTACATGCGCTATCCGGCGGATACCACCGAAGATGATGACAAGAGTCAGAGCGGTAAGCACTCCTCCCAACACCGTATGATTGAATCCGAACGCATGTTCGGCAGCAGCACAAATCGTATTGCTCTGTACCGAATTGAAAGCAAAACCGAAAGTAATGCTGATGAGCACAGCGAAAAGCATACCCATCCACGGTTGCTTCAATCCCTTCTTCATATAATAAGCCGGGCCTCCGACAAAAGAGTCCTTCCCGCGTATCTTATATAACTGTGCCAGGGTAGATTCGATAAAAGCGCTCGAAGCTCCCAGCAGGGCGATCACCCACATCCAGAAAACAGCTCCCGGTCCGCCGATGGCGATGGCGGTGGCCACCCCTGCCAAGTTGCCCGTACCCACACGGCTGGCAATCGTAATAGCGAATGCCTGAAAAGATGAAACATGTTTCTCGCCCTGTTTTCCTTTTCCGGCGGACTCGCTGAGTAATACAATCATTTCGCGAAGCATACGGAACTGTACGAACCGCGTTCGGATGCTGAACCAGACGGCACAGCCCAGTAACATGATAATCAGGATGTATGTCCAGAGTATATCATTTATTTCATTGATAAAGTTCATAGTTAGGTTTTTGAAAAGAGTAAATCGTAATATATCACTCGTTTTTCATTCGGAAATAAAATTTATGATTTTCGAATACGGGCTCTACTATATCATACCGAACAAATTTGGCAAGCAGATGTTCGGCGGCACGTCGGGAAATACCGGTCTGCCGACAATACCGGTTGAGTGAAAGCAGCGTTCCCTGTTCCAGCAGGTCGAGCAGGAGTTGTTCGCGTTCCGTATAGCGGATCAGTTCTCCCCGCGGGCTGCCACTTTGTTGCCATACACGCAGGTGGATAGGGGTAGCCAGTATATTCTCATCCTTGATGCGGAGATAGGCGAGAGGCTTTCCGTTTTCGTCTTTCGCATAGACAGGCTTGTGCGGATTCTCTTCGATGGTGGCTACTAATACCTGTTTGCCTTCCACGATATATGTTTGTAAAGTATAATCTATCTCCGGGATGCAATAAAGTTGTGCGGCTGCTTCAATCATATATTTTTCCTCTTCAGATCGTACGCCGGCTATTCGTCCATTGTCTTTCACGCCGATCAATAGCCGTCCTCCGTCGGTATTGGCAAAAGCCGACAGCGTTTTGGCAATCTTGCGTGCGTCGGAAATTTCGAATTTGAAGTCCTGTTGCTGATGCTCTCCTTCAGCTATCAAAGTATGTATGTAATCCGTATCAGTAAGCGTTTTCATGGCTACAAAGGTAGGGAAAAATGGTGAAAAGCCCTTTTTTTAGCTTATTTTCGCAGATAAATTCAAAAAAAATATTGTTTTTATGCGTTTATTTCGGGAAACAGTGTATTTTTGCGACACATTATTAACGAAAAAAATAAAAGGATTATGAAAGAATTGGTAGAAAAAGTAGCAGCTCTGTATGCTGACTTCTCAAAAGATGCTAACGCTCAGATTGAAAACGGTAACAAAGCAGCAGGAACTCGTGCTCGTAAGGCTTCTTTGGAAATCGAAAAAGCAATGAAAGAATTCCGCAAAGCATCTTTGGAAGCTTCTAAAAACTAAGAAATAGAAGTCTACTAAGATATCAGGAAAAAAGAAGAGGATGTGTCGTGAGATGCATCCTCTTCTTCTATTTATACCTCCTTCTCTTTTCTGAAACCCGAAATATCGGACGAATGTGCTATTTTTAAGATTACATTGAAAAACGGTCACTCTAAAAATAACGAACTAGAGAAAAATCTGCATAAATAAATGCAATAATATACGAAAAAAAAACATTCTTTGCATGAAACTACATGAAATATACACCTTTTCAAAACAAAAAAGTATCTTTTGGTTTTAAACCAAGGGGGTGTTTCTTTAAAACCAACGCCTCCTTCCTCACCGACCAACCTGTTTTCCGTCGGTAAGGAAGACCTGAAAAAGCTGTTTTTGCTTAATTTTCTTCTAATTGATCCATAAATACCGGGAAAATAAAAGTGTCATTCGGAACTGTTTTTCTTCAGTAAGCGATCAGAATGATCAGTGAAAAAGAATTATACTTCTGATTTGACCGATAAACTCTTTGAATAGTAAAAAAGAGGAATCCTGTATTTGTGAATGATGGCATTTTTATGCCTTTCTTTAAAGTGGGATACAATTATGCCCTTCTTTCACTGTTTAAATATTCCTTTTTTAAGAAAGGTCCTTTTTTAGTGATCAATAGATGTCGCTATATGTGAAAAGTTATTCATGGTAATTTGAATAAATGAACTCAATGAATTCCTTCCAAATAAACACCCCCCA
>ENA-OPYE01000800-OPYE01000800.1-human-gut-metagenome-genome-assembly--contig:-NODE-800-length-21341-cov-16.206850_pt1 | contig 21341 bp, 19 predicted proteins | sample MGYA00241063_ERZ501442 | MGnify/ENA primary metagenome ERZ501442 (study PRJEB25962, sample SAMEA1967055) | human gut metagenome | biome: human gut; feature: human-associated habitat; material: faeces... | reverse complement strand
TTCAGCAGGGTGCTGCCCCGCCAGCTCTGTTTGCTCATCCGTGATACTTCCTTTCGTAGGGTGCCCAGGTGCGCTCGCTGATGATGTAGCGCGGGCGGGCTTTCGTCTCCATATAAATTTTGCCGATATACTCGCCGATCACGCCTAAGCACACCAGCTGCACGCCGCCCACAAAGCAGACGATGCAGATAGTGGAGGCCCAGCCAGCCACCACGCTGCCCATGGCAGCTTCGATGATGGCCCAGATGACTCCGATAAAGCTGATCAGGCTCACAAAGATGCCAGATCCGGTAATAAGGCGGATGGGCTTGTTGGAAAGACTGGTGATGCCATCAAAGGCCAGTGCCAGCATCTTGCTCAGGGGGTAGTGGCTCTCACCGGCAAGGCGCTCATGGCGCTCGTAGGTGACAACATCGCTCTTGAAGCCAACCAGCGGCACCATGCCACGCAGGAAAATGTTCACTTCCCTGTAGTCGGCAAAGCTTTCCAGCACACGGGTGCTGATGAGGCGGTAGTCTGCGTGGTTGAACACGATGTCTGCGCCCAGAGCGTTCATCACATGGTAAAAGCCCTCGGCGGTGAAGCGCTTGAAGAAGGTGTCTGTATCGCGGCGGCTGCGCACGCCGTAGACCACCTCGGCACCGTCCAGATACTTTTTAACCATCTCGTCCATGGCGTTGATGTCGTCCTGACCATCACAGTCGATGGAAATGGTAACATCGCAGGTGCCGCTGTGCAGTGCCTCCATCAAGCCTGCCAGCACGGCGTTCTGGTGGCCGCGGTTGCGGCTCTGGGAAATGCCGATGTAGTGCTCGTCCTGTGCGGCAAAACTCTGGATCAGTTCCCATGTCTTGTCTTTGGAGCCGTCGTTCACGAACAGCACCCGGCTCTTCTCGCTCACAAGGCCCTGTGCGGCAAGGCCGCTGATCTTTTCCAGAAACATGGGAGCTGTAATGGGCAGCACCTGCTCCTCGTTGTAGCAGGGGATCACGATCCATAAAATCGGTTTTGACATATTTGACATATTTAAAAATACTCCTATATTAAAAATAACAAGATGATGCCGCTGACGGTTACGGCCTTCCAGTGAAAAAGAGTTTTAGAAAAATCCGTAGATTTTTCTAAAACTCAAATATAAAAATAAAATTTCAGCTGAATACAGCCAAAGCGCACGCGGCGGCTATTCAAATGGTCACTGCACCATTTGCTTCAGTACCTCAGGCTCCAGCAGCTTGAAGCTGCTTTTGTAGGTGTCCAGCAGGCCGTCCCGCTGCATCTGACTCAGCTCGCGGCTGAGGGCGCTGCGGTCGCAGTTCAGGTAATCTGCCAGCTGGATGCGGGAGAACGGGATGCTGAAGGTCAGGCTGCCAGCCCGCTCGGCTTCACTGAGCAGATAGGCGCACACTTTGGCCCGCAGGCTTTTGAGCACCAGCAGGTCGATGCGGCGGGAGAGGGAAAAATATTTATCGCTGATGGTGCGCACCAGATTGCGCAATGTCTGCTGGTGCGCCGGACTGCCATCCGAAAGCAGCAGCCGCTCGTAGGGAATCAGCAGCACCTCGCAGGGCACCGAAGCCATCACCGTGACCGGGCTTGCCAGACTGGAACCGCTCAGCACATCACCGAACACGCCGCCCGGTTCCATGTGGGTGATGGGAATGCGCGCACCCTGCGGCCCGGGACGGTAAGCTTCCAGCTCACCGGACAGTACGATGCCCACCCTGCGGTTGGGTTCGCCCGCCAGAACAAGCGCTTCGCCTTTGCCATAGCTGCGCATAACGGCACCCAGCTGAGCCAGCAGGGTCTGCAGCTCTTCAGGGGTCAGACCATTGAATAAAGAGGTGGAGCATAACAGCGGAAGAAAGTTTTTCATCACAATTCCGTGGGAAAGATCCGGCTTCCCACAGCCCTCCTGCAATTCCGTTGCACACGCAACGGTATTTTTGACTCTATTATAGTAAACTTAGACCCGCAAAGCAAATGATTTTGCAAATTTGCCTTGTAAAAAATATGAAAAGACCGACCCATGGTTCTGTGCAAAATTTTCAGGCACAAAATGGCGCGGTCTTGTGAGGAAAGAGGGAACCCCGCATGAAAAAACTGACATCCATGCTGCTGGCTCTGGCCCTTGTGCTGGGCCTTGCCGCCTGCGGCGGTGCGGCATCCAGCTCTGTTGCATCCAGTGCAGCTTCCAGCGAAGCTGTCCCCGAGGCTGCTTCGGAAGCCGCTTCCAGTGAGGAAGCCAAGGAACTGTCCACCACCGATGCTCTGCGCATTGCCGGCCTGAAAGGCCCCACCACCATGGGCCTTGTCAACCTGCTGAGCATGGAAGAGGATGGCACCGCTTCCATGGATTACGACCTGCAGCTTTACGGCGCTGCCGATGAGATCGTGCCGCTGCTGATGAAGGGCGAGCTGGACATGGCTGCCATCCCGGCAAATCTGGCCGCCACCCTGTATCAGAAGACGGAGGGCGGCATTCAGGCTGTGGCCGTCAACACGCTGGGCGTGCTGTACGTAGTGGAAAAAGGCGGCGATACGATCCAGTCCATGGCAGACCTTGCAGGCCGTACCATCCTGTCCACCGGCAAGGGCACCACGCCGGAGTACGTGCTGCGCTATCTTCTGAACGCCAACGGCATCGACCCGGACAAGGACGTGACCATTGAATACTACAGCGAGGCCACCGAGGTCACGGCCCAGATGGCCAATACCGAGGATGCCATTGCAGTTCTGCCCCAGCCCTATGTGACTGCAGCCGGCCTGCAGGACGACACCCTGCGTGTGGCCCTCGACCTGACCGAGGAATGGAACAAGGTCGCGGATACCCAGCTCATCACCGGCGTGACCGTGGTGCGCAAGGAGTATGCCGAGGAACACCCGGATGTTGTGGCCGCATTCCTTACCGACTACGCCAAGAGCGTGGAAGCTGCCAACGCCGATCTGGACGGCACTGCCGCTCTGTGCGAGGAGCAGGGTGTTGTGGCCAAGGCTGCCATTGCCAAGAAGGCCCTGCCCAACTGCAACATCGTCTGCCTGACCGGCGACGAGCTCAAGACCAACGCATCCGCTTATCTGCAGGTGCTGTTTGATGCCGACCCCAAGGCAGTGGGCGGCGCAATGCCCGGCGACGATTTCTACTGGACTGCCGAGTGATTCCTCAATAAGCCATCTCTCCGGCCGCTGTGCGATTGGTACGCACGGCGGCTTTTTTGTTTGCACAAAATGCTTGTATCCCAGCTTTTGTGCTCCCTGCACAAATTTAAAGACAATTTTTTGTGGACGAAAATGAATGAAATTGACTGAAAGTGATTGAATTTGGCGTTGTATTTGCTATAATAAAGATGTAATCAACCAAAACAACGCACAAACGGTCATAAACCGTCAAAGATAAGATCAAACCAAAGGAGAGGATGCCGATGCTGGCAGAAGAACGCTTCAGCCTGATCATGGAACAGCTGAACCGCAAGCGCACCGTGACGGTGCAGGAACTGTGCGAGGCGCTGAACACCAGCGAATCCACCATCCGGCGCGACCTGACCGAACTGGACCGGCTGGGCAAGCTGAACAAGGTGCACGGCGGTGCCACCCTGCCGGACAGCCGTTTTCTGGCGGATGAACCCACCATGGAAGCAAAGGAAACGCTGGCGGTGGAGCAGAAGCGCAGCATCGCGCAGGCGGCGGCAAAGCTCATCAACGCCGATGATTTTGTGTTCATCGATGCAGGCTCCACCACGCTGGAGCTGGTGCGTGCACTGGCGGGGGATGCCCTCAAAGCCAGCTATGTGACCAACGGCGTGGCCCATGCCCGGGCACTGGCCCGAAAGGGCTGCCGGGTGTATCTGCCCGGAGGACTGCTGCGGCCCGAGACCGAAGCCATTGTAGGTGCACCCACAGTCACCAGCCTGCAGCGCTACAATTTTACCAAGGCGTTCATGGGTGCCAACGGTGTGGCGCTGGATGCCGGTTTTACCACGCCGGACCCCGAGGAAGCTGCCGTGAAAGCAGCGGCAGTGCACCGTGCACGGGAAGCCTGGTTCCTTGTGGATGATGCCAAGTTTTCCCGCATCTACCCGGCAGTCATTGCCGACCTGCAGGGCGGTGCCATTCTCACCAACCGCTGCCCCAACCCCAAATACAAACAATTCACGCTGGTAAAGGAGACGGAAGTATGATTTATACCGTAACATTCAACCCGGCCATTGACTATGTGGTGCGTTTGGATGCACCGCTGGAAGTAGGCGAGGTGAACCGCGCCAAAGGCGAGGACTGCGTGCTGGGCGGCAAGGGCATCAATGTGTCCGGTGTGCTGGCACAGCTGGGCTGCGAGAGCGTGGCGCTGGGCTTTGTGGCCGGTGAGACCGGCGCATGGCTGGAACGCGGTCTTGCTGCACAGGGCTTAAAGACCGATTTTGTGCATCTGGAACAGGGCATGACCCGCATCAATGTCAAGATCAAGGCAGGGCAGGAGACCGAGCTGAACGGCGCGGGCCCCGACATTCCGGAGAGCGCCATGCAGGAGCTGGAAAAGAAGCTGGACAGCCTGAACGAGGATGATATCCTCATTCTGGCGGGCAGCATCCCGGCAAGCCTTTCGCAGGATACCTACGAGCGGCTGCTGGCTCGGCTGCAGGGCAGGGGCGTGCGTGCTGTGGTGGATGCCACCCGCGACCTGCTGGTGAACGTGCTGCAGTACCACCCCTTCCTCATCAAGCCCAACAACCACGAGCTGGGCGAGATCGTGGGCAGGGTGCTGACTACGGACGAAGAGATCATTGCTGCGGCCCGCACCCTACAGCAAAAGGGCGCTCGCAACGTGCTGGTAAGCATGGCGGGCGACGGTGCCCTGCTGGTGGACGAAAATGGCGAGGTGCACCGCATCGGCTGCCCCAAGGGCAAGGTCGTAAACAGCGTGGGCGCAGGCGACAGCATGGTGGCCGGCTTTGTGGCTGGCTGGATGCAGACCCGGAGCTATTCCTTTGCACTGCGTTTGGGCACCGCCTGCGGCAGTGCAACGGCGTTCAGCCTTGGCCTTGCCACCAAAGAAAAAATCGACGAACTGATGAAGGAAATCTGACCCTCTGTGACGGAGAGGGTTGCAGTTATACAGGAAGGGAGAAAAATCATGCGTATTACGGAATTATTCACCGCGCAGTCCATCGCACTGGATGAGGCTCTGACCGATCAGGAGCAGATCATCAGCCGTCTGGTGGAGCTGCAGGCCACCCATGGCAACATCACGGACAAGGATGCCTACAAAAAGGCCCTTTATGCCCGTGAGGCGGAGGGCTCCACCTATGTGGACAACGGCATCACGGTGCCCCACGCCAAGACCAATGTAGTCACCCGGCCCAGTCTGGCGGCGCTGCGGCTGAGCAGCCCTGTGCAGTACAATGCCGAGGACGACGGTACCACCGACCTGCTGTTTGCCATTGCGGCTCCGGAAAACGGCAGCCTGCATGTGGACATGCTGGCCCGTATGATGCAGATGCTGATGAACGAGGACTTTGTAGAAAAGCTGAAGGCCGCAAAGACCCCTGCAGAGTTCCTTGACTGCATCGATGCACAGGAGGAGGCTCAGTTCGGCGCGGAGAGCTTCACCCAGCAGGAGATCCCCCAGAGCGGCTACCGCATTCTGGCCGTGACCGCCTGCGTCAACGGCATCGCCCACACCTATATGGCAGCGGAAGCCCTGACCAAGGCCGGTGACAAGCTGGGCCTGCCCACCAAGGTGGAGACCAATGGCTCGGACGGTGCCAAGAACATCCTCACCAGAGAAGAGATCGCAAACTGCGACGGCATCATCGTGGCAGCAGAAAAGAAGGTGGAGACCGCCCGCTTCGACGGAAAGCCGGTGCTGTTCACCCGGGTGGACGATGGCATCCACAAGCCGGAGGAACTCATCAAGAAGATCGTGCACGGCGAGGTGCCTGTTTACCACGCCGAGGGCGGCGCACAGGCCGCCGAGGATGCTTCCGGCAAGGACAGCTTTGGCCGCGCTCTGTACAAGAACCTGATGAACGGTGTCTCCCACATGCTGCCCTTCGTGGTGGGCGGCGGCATCATGATCGCTCTGGCGTTCCTGCTGGACGATTACACCATCGATCCCTCCAACTTTGGCATGAACACCCCGGTCGCTGCCTTCTTTAAGACGGTGGGCAGCGCAGCCTTCGGTTACATGCTGCCCATCCTGTCTGCCTTCATCGCCATGTCCATCGCGGACCGTCCGGGTCTGGCGGTCGGTTTTGTGGGCGGTGTGCTGGCCATGAACGGCACCAACTTTGCAGGCATTGCAGCGGGTGAGACCACCGGTGTTTCCGGCGGCTTCCTTGCTGCACTGCTGGCCGGTTTTGCTGCAGGCTACATCGTCGAGCTGCTGAAAAAGATCACCGAAAAGCTGCCTGCCAGCCTGAATGGCATCCGTCCCATGCTCATCTACCCGCTGGGCGGTATGCTCATCCTCGGCGCGGTGATGTGCGGCATCAACCCGGTCATGGGTATGATCAACACTGCCATGACCGATTGCCTGAACGCCATGGGCGGCACCTCCAAGGTGCTGCTGGGTGCCATCGTGGCCGGTATGATGAGCATTGATATGGGCGGCCCGTTCAACAAAGCAGCTTACGTCTTTGGCACGGCAGCCCTTGCCTCCGGCAACTATGAGGTGATGGCCGCTGTCATGGTGGGCGGCATGGTGCCTCCCATTGCCATCGCCCTGTCCACCACCTTCTGCCCCAAGAAGTGGACTGCCGACGAGCGCCGCAACGGCATCGTGAACTACGTCATGGGCCTGTGCTTCGTCACCGAGGGCGCGATCCCTTATGCAGCAGCAGATCCGCTGCGCGTCCTGCCCAGCTGCGTGGCCGGTGCAGCGGTGGCCGGTGCGCTCTCCATGACCTTCGGCTGCGCTCTGCGTGCACCGCACGGCGGCATCTTCGTGTTCCCAGTCGTGGACCATACCGCTCTGTACTGTGTGGCGCTGGCTGTGGGCAGCGTTCTGGGTGCTGTGATCCTGAGCCTGCTCAAGAAAAACCGTACCGACGCAGAATAAACGCCATTCCTTCCATATTCGAGATACTTCATAAAGCTGCAGCAAGCCCCCGGGGAGACCCGGGGGCTTGCTGTATTACGCAGGATCGCGCGAAGGATCAGAAGGATAAAAAGAAAAAGTAACCGCCCACGACTTCCAATCCAAGCGGTTACTTTTCTTTTGAAATTTAATTGCCGGTAAGAGGTCTGCCGTTTGCGGGCAGTGCCTTTTCCTGTCTTCATTGTAGACGCTGGTGTGTACTTTGCCAAGCATGAGCCATCAGATATAACATGATACACCCGCTGTCAAAAACGCGGCAAGAACCATTTTCACAAAAAATACAGCAAAGAACAGCGCGAAACACCGCATTTGCTGGAAAAAAGCCGCACGGGCCTCCTTTTGGATTGCACCCGGTTTTTGAGTGTGGTATACTGTTTCTGTTATGGAAAAGTTCCGGTGCGGTGTGCCGGGCACAGCAAAGAGGAAAAAGGAAACGAACGATGAAAATTGGATTTGACAACGACAAATATCTCTCGATGCAGTCAGAACATATCCGCGAGCGCATCAAGAAATTTGACAACAAGCTCTATCTGGAATTCGGCGGCAAGCTGTTCGATGATTACCACGCGTCCCGCGTACTGCCGGGCTTCCAGCCCGATTCTAAGCTGCAGATGCTGCTGCAGCTGAAGGATCAGGCCGAGGTGGTCATCGTTATCAGCGCCGAGGACATCATCAGCAACAAGATCCGCGGCGACTACGGCATCACCTACGATCTGGATGTGCTGCGCCTGATCGATGCCTTCCAGGAAGTAGGCCTGTATGTGGGCAGCGTGTGCGTGACCAAGTACGCCGCTGCACCGGAGGTGGAGGCCTTTGAAAAGCGGCTGAACGGTCTGGGCATCCGCACCTTCCGCCACTACAAAATTCCCGGCTATCCCAACGATGTGGCCCGCATCGTCAGCGACGAGGGCTACGGCAAGAACGATTACATCGAGACCCAGCGCCCGCTGGTGGTCATCACGGCCCCCGGCCCCGGAAGCGGCAAAATGGCCACCTGCCTTTCCCAGCTGTACCATGAGTACAAGCGCGGCGTGAAGGCCGGTTACGCCAAGTTCGAGACCTTCCCCATCTGGAACATTCCCCTCAAGCACCCGGTGAATCTGGCCTACGAGGCCGCTACAGCCGACCTGAACGATGTGAACATGATCGACCCGTTCCATCTGGAAGCCTACGGCGTGACCACCGTCAACTACAACCGCGATATTGAGATCTTCCCGGTGGTGAACGCCATGTTTGAGCTGATCGCCGGCAAAAGCCCGTATAAGTCCCCCACGGACATGGGCGTGAACATGGCAGGCAACTGCATCGTGGACGATGCGGTCTGCCGCGAAGCCTCCCGCAAGGAGATCCTGCGCCGCTACTTCAAGTGCCTGTGTGAGCAGAAGATCACCGGCACGGTCAAGGAGACCGAGCGCTACAAGCTGGAACTGCTGATGAATCAGGCCGACCTGACCGTGGGCCAGCGCGAAGTGGAAAAGCAGGCTCATGCCCGCAGCGAGAGCACCGGCGGGGCCCCTGCTGCCGCCATTGAGCTGCCGGACGGCACCGTTGTTACCGGCAAGACCGGTCCGCTGCTGGGTGCAGCAGCATCTGCTCTGATGAATGCTCTCAAGGTGCTGGCCGGTATCCCGCAGGAGACCGACCTTGTGAGTGCGGCTTCCATTGAGCCCATCCAGACCCTCAAGACCAACTATCTGGGCGGCAAGAATCCCCGCCTGCACACCGACGAGATCCTGATCGCGCTTTCCAGCTCGGCTGCTTCCAACGAGCAGGCTGCAGCGGCCATGCATCAGCTGCCCAACCTCAAGGGCTGTGATGTGCACTCCACCGTGCTGCTTTCGGGTGTGGATACCAGCACCCTGAACCGGCTGGGAATGTACCTGACCTGTGACCCTGTTTACGAGGAAGAGGACCGCAAGTACCACAAGCAGTAAATTATACAAAAAAACAAAACAGGCGCATCCAAAGGCCGAAAGGCTGGCGGATGCGCCTGTTTTTTATTGGTTCAGATGCCGGTAAAATAAGGTCTGTACTTTTCTGCGTACAGCTGGGTGCCCATGCGGCGCAGGCCGCCGTACAGGTGCCGCCGGATCAGCGGTTCAATGGCGTCCACATCCTTTTCCCGGATCACGCGCAGGATCTCCCGGTGCTCGCTGAGCACATCCGGCACATTGTTGGCCCGCACCACATCCAGACGGGTAAAGCGGGAATAATCCGGCTGCGGCTTTGTCAGGTTCTGCCAGATATACCACTTGTTCATGCTGCAAAACCAGATGGCGTGCATTTCCAGATCCAGCGTCAGGAAGGCATTGATATCCACATTGTCCGGGTCGGTCATGGTCTGGGCCATCTCTTCCAGCAGGTCATATTTGTGCTTGATCTCGATGTACTCTTTGGGCGAACAGACCTGAATGAAATCGCGCAGCACCGTGCTTTCAACGGCTGTGCGCTGGTATACGATCTGATCCACGATATCCAGATTGATGGGGGTGACGATGGTGCCCTTGCAGGGAATGATCTGCACAAAGCCGTTCTGTTCCAGCCGCTGCAGGGCAGCGCGCACCGGTGTGCGCGAAATGCCGAACCGTTTGCACAGCTGATTTTCGCTGATGGTCTCTCCGGGCTTGATCTTCAGCGTGACGATCTCATATTCCAGCGTCTGGTAGATGTCCTCCGGATGCAGCTGTTCAGCCATGTGCTCACACTCCATTTACATAGTTGATGATAAGATATTTCTATTTTAGCCTGCCAAAAAGAGATTGTCAACGTATGAGAATGAAGTATACAATAGCCTGTATACAAGTATAGGAAAAGCTCCGAAATTTATCATATCTGACGAAAATTGATATATCAGATGAAAATGAACGGAATTGTGTCATCGGATTGTAACAGTTTTCACGAGAAACGGATAAGATTGTTAGTTATGCACAAAGAAACTTTACGAAGTTGGTGAAGTTTGGCTTTTGTGCGGATGTGAATTTTCTGTTACGATTAGCGTGCAATGAAAATGCTGTATACAGGGATCGCCAAAAACTTTGCTGGCGTATAAGGCAAAACGGCACCCCTGAAACAAGGAGGAAGAAGATTATGAAAAAGGTCTCTCGTCGCAATTTCCTGAAGGTGTCTGGTGCAATGGCAGCTGCAGGTGCTCTGGCAGCCTGCGGCGGTTCCGGTGCATCCACTCCGGCTGCTTCCGGCGCAGCATCCACCAGCACTGCAGCAAGTACCGCAGCAGCCGGTGAGGACAAGTTTGCATCTCTGGGCGACTTCACCATGACCGTGGGTCATGCACAGCCCGAAGGCAACCCTCGCTTTGTTTCCATGGAGCAGTTTGCCGCCGATGTGGCAGAGGCCACCAACGGCCATGTGAAGATCGAAGTTTACGGCAACGGCCAGCTGGGCACCGAGAAGGAGATGCTGGAGCAGGTCGTGGCCGGCACCGTGCAGGGCATGCGCGGCGGTCAGTTCGACTTCAGCCCCCGTCTGCTGATGTTCACCCTGCCCTTCCTGACCAACACCCGTGCGCAGGTCACGGCTCTGCTGCAGAGCGATCTGGCACAGAAGGTGTGCGCTGAGGCCGAAGGCGAGACGGGCACTGTCATCATTAACCTGTGCGATGCAGGCGGCTACCGCCAGTTCTCCAACTCCAAGCACCCCATCAAGGCTCCCGCAGACCTGAAGGGCCTGAAGATGCGCACCAACGGCATGAAGACCATTGACATGACCTTCCAGGCAATGGGCGCTACCACCACCACCATCCCGTACTCCGACCTGTACATGGGCCTGAAGACTGGCGTTGCAGACGGTCAGGAGAACCCTTGGGTCAACGTGGAGGGTATGAAGTTCTATGAAGTGCAGAAGTACTTCACCGAGGTCAACTACCAGTTCCATCCGGATCCCTTCTATGTGAACGCAGCATGGTGGAACGGCCTGCCCGAGGAGTACCGCGATATCATTACCGAGTGCGCCACCAAGATGGGCGAGTACAACGACGAGCTGATCGACAAGAACTCCAGCGCCGCAAAGCAGACCATCGTGGATTCCGGCTGCGAAGTCTACGAGCCCTCTGCCGATGAGCTGAAGGCCTTCCAGACCGCTGTGCAGTCCGTGTACGACCAGTGTGTCACCGAGGGCATCTGCACCGCCGACGAGATCAAGGAGATGCAGGATATCGTCGCAAAGGCATAAGCAGAAACGACCAAAGGCTAGAACGGCCATGTTACGGTAAAGGCGAGAGGGCAGCCTGCGGGCTGCCCTCTGCTGTAACAGGCCAATGGAAAAAGTTGTAAAATAACCGAAAGGGGCTGAGCACCATCGAAAAGCTGAAAAAAATCGGCAAGAAGCTGTTTGACGTATACTTTACCATCGGCGTGATCGCCATGGCACTGCTGGCAGCTCTTGTGATCTTTACCGTTATTGCGCGCTACTGCTTCTCCCTGAGCTGGAAGCAGCTGGCAGAGTTCAACACCACCCTGTTTGCATTTACCACCTTCTGGGGCATGGGCATCAACGTGATCAAGGACGAGCACGTCATGATCGACATCCTTTACGACGGTGTCAAGCCTGCCCGCAAGCGCTGGCTGGCTATCGTCAATTACCTCATCGTGCTGGCCGTGGTGCTGGTGTTCACCTATCAGGGCTTCAAGTATGTGGGCGTTGCCGGTAAGCAGATCAGTCAGGGCATGGAGATCCCCATGATGTATATGTACGGCATCATGCCGGTGTGCGGCATCATCTGTGCCATCTGCGTCGTGATCAAGATCATCACCCTGTACAAGGCCGATATTTCCTACTTTGCGCCCAAGAATCAGGCGCTGAGCCGTGACGACGCATAAGCGGAAAGGGGAGAATACACAACTATGGCAATGCTCATCCTTCTGGTGCTGCTGATCTTCTTTGCCGCGCTGGGCATCCCGCTGGCTTTCGCCATCGGCGCTTCCTGTGTGACCTACATCCTGATCTATGCACCTACCTTTATTACCATGCTGCCGCAGCGCGTGTGGAACGGTGCCTACAGTGAGCTGATGATCGCCATGCCGCTGTTCATGCTGGCTGGCGAACTGATGAACACCGGCGGCATCACCCAGCGCATCATCAACTTCTGCATGGAGCTGCTGCGGCCCATCCGCGGCGGTCTGGGCGAAGTGAACATCGTGGCTTCCATGATCTTTGGCGGTATTTCCGGTTCCTCTGTGGCCGATACCTCGGCTCTGGGTTCCATCCTGATCCCCGCCATGGAGAAGGAAGGCTACCCGCCGGAAGCTTCTGCCGGTATCACGGTGGCATCCTCCACCATGGGCATGATAATCCCGCCCTCCACCCCCATGATCGTTTACTCCATGATCTCCGGTGCATCGGTGGGTGCGCTGTTCGTGGCAGGTGCCGTGCCCGGCATCCTGATCGGTCTGACCCAGCTGGTGCTGGTGTACATCATCAGCGCCAAGAAGGGCTGGCATCCGGAAAAGATCAAGTTTGACGGCAAGCGCGCCGCCAAGAGCCTGCTTTCCGGCATTCCTGCCCTCATCATGCCGCTGTTCATCATCATCTGCGTTTCCTTCGGCGTGTGCACTGCATCCGAAAGTGCCGGAGTGGCCGTGCTGTATTCCATGCTGGTGGGCTTCTTCGTCTACAAGGAGCTGACATGGAAGGGTGTCTGGGAGGCTTTGAAAAAGACCCTGATCTCTTCTTCCTCCATCATGCTCATCATCGGCTTTACCACCATCTTTACATGGGTGCTGACCATGCAGAAGGTGCCGCAGACGGTGGGTGCCTTCTTCATGTCCCTGAACATGCCCGCATGGGCCATTGCACTGATCTTTGATGTGCTGATCCTGATGATCGGCACCTTCATCGACGTCAGCCCGGCCATCCTGCTGCTCACCCCCATCCTGCTGCCGGTCATGGTGCAGTACGGCTTCTCGCCGCTGCAGTTCGGTGCCATGATGATCACCGGTCTGGCCATTGGTCTGGTCACCCCGCCGGTCGGCATGTGCCTGAACGCCTGCAACAAGATCAACCGTATGCCCATCATCGAGATCTTCAAGGGCGCAGCGCCCTACGTGATCTGCAACGTGATCGTTCTGATCTCCATCAGCCTGTGGGGCCCGCTTACCACCGCCCTGCCGCAGCTGCTGGGCTACAGCATCTTCTGAGCTCAACGCGTATACCTCTTATAAAGACAGGCAGCGCTCCCTTGCGGGGCGCTGTTTGTTTTTTGCACGCAAACAGGCGGGACCATTGTATTTGACGGACAGATATGGTACACTAAGGCCACTTGTGTATAGGAATATAGGAAAAGAGGAATTAAATCATGGATACGCAAAAACAAAAGCGCAGCGCCTTTTCCGGCAAGATCGGCTTTGTGCTGTCGGCCGCAGGCGCTTCGGTGGGTCTGGGCAACATCTGGCGGTTTCCGTACCTCGCCGCGAAATACGGCGGCGGCATTTTTCTGCTGGTGTACATCGTGCTGGCCGTCACCTTTGGCTACACGATGATCGTGGCCGAAACGGCACTGGGCCGCATGACCCACAAAAGCCCGGTGGGTGCTTTTGGCGCCTTTGGCAAAAAGGGCGGCCTGCGGTTCGGCGGCTGGATCAATGCGGTCATTCCCATTCTGATCGTGCCGTACTATTCGGTCATTGGCGGATGGGTCATCCGCTATCTGTCGGAGTATATCAGCGGCCATGGCAGTGAGCTTTCGCAGGACGGTTATTTTTCCAATTTCATTTCCAGCGGACTGTCGGCAGAGGTGTGCTTTCTGATCTTCACGGCCTTTACGCTGGCCATCATCTTTGCCGGTGTGCGCAACGGCGTGGAGCGTGTTTCCAAGGTGATGATGCCGGTGCTGGTGGTACTTTCGGTGGTCATTGCAGGCTACGCGGTCACGCGCCCGGGTGCGTTGGCAGGCGTGAAGTATTTTCTGGTGCCGAACGTGGCAAACTTTTCCTGGATGACGGTGGTCACGGCCATGGGCCAGATGTTCTATTCGCTGTCCATCGCCATGGGCATTCTGGTCACCTTTGGCTCCTATATGAAGAAGGATGTCTCCATTGAGGATTCCACCGAGAACGTGGAACTGTTCGACACGGCCATTGCCATCATGGCGGGCCTGATGATCATTCCGGCGGTGTTCTCCTTCTCCGGCGGCGACCCGGACACCCTGCAGGCCGGCCCGGCGCTGATGTTCATTACCATCCCCAAGGTGTTCGAGAGCATGGGCTTTGGCCATGTGGTGGGCATCCTGTTCTTTTTGCTGGTGCTGTTTGCAGCCGTGACCAGCTCCATTGCCCTGACAGAGAGCGCTGTCTCCACCTTTGAGGACGAGCTGGGCTGGAGCCGCGAGCGCGCAACGGCACTGATCGGCCTGATCATGGTGGCGCTGGGCAGCCTTTCGGCACTGGGCTATGGCCCGCTGGCGGGCGTGACGGTGTTCGGAATGCAGTTTCTGGATTTCTTCGATTTCCTCACCAACTCTGTCATGATGCCCATTGCAGCCATTGCTATCTGCCTGCTGGTGTCCCGCGTGATCGGCGTGCAGAAGATCGAAGAAGAGGTGACGCTGGGCGGCAAGCCCTTCCGCCGTAAAAAGATCTTCAACTTCATGATCCAGTATCTGTGCCCCATCTTTGCGGCCATTATCCTGATCAGCTCTGTGGCAAATGCTCTGGGCTGGATCGCAATGTAAAAACAGAAAAGCGCAGAAGGTGTTTCTCAAAGGAAGCCTTCTGCGCTTTTTTGTATGTCCAAAAGATTTTCTTATGCTGTGAAGTTGCATAAAGCATAGAAAACGGCGATTTTGGCCTCAATTAGCTGGAAGCCTGATTTTATTAGCTGGAACCGAAAATTCTGCTAATGGCATTCGCTGGCTAATTTTGGTGATAGGTTCAAAATGAAAAATGCGAAGATCGTTTTTCACATGGAAAAATGACCTTCGCATTTTCTTAAAATGGCGTCCCCGCCCGGATTCGAACCGGGGGCCTCAGGCTTAGGAGTAGGGGCTGAAGCCATAAATCCTAGGCAAAAGTAGGTAAAACAAGTAACGTTTTATCAATTGATTTTTTGTTGCGCTGTCAATCTGAGTAAAGAACACAAACCCCGAAATAAAACGAGTAAAAGGCTTTTCATTAGCAGAAAATTAGCAGAGCTAATGAAAAGTGGAAGGTTCATTGTAAAATGCCCACCTTTCATTAGCTGGGAAGTGTACGTTTCCCTACGGATATTTGCTTGTTTAGCATTCGTGAACCAGACCATACAGCCGTAGCTGGTGTGATGGACAAATGTTTTCAATAGAAAAAGACCAGAGCTTTCTGCGAGAAAACTCTGGTCTATGTAACAGTGCGAATGGAAATGCGCATTGTCTTGTAAAAGGAAGGGGCTTATGGTATTCTTACGGGAGTAAAGGCACTGGATGCAAGGAACTTTGCGTGATTTTAGGAGTGTGCGATGGAAAAGAAATTTAATATTGTAGTCGGTGAAGATGGAACTGTAAAACTCCCAGATGCGGTTCTGGAAAAACTTGAAGTCAAACCCGGAGAGGAAGTTCGCTTCGAGGTAGATGACAATTTCTATGCAGTCAGGCTTCTATCGCGGATAGAAGCTGAACGCTTGGATTACTTGAATTGGATGCATAATAAACATTGCCCCTCTATTGAGGAAATGATTGCAGAGTCGAGAAAACAAGCCACTCAGAACATTGTGATCTCCCGTATCCTTGATGGGATGTCGGCAGAAAAAATCGCAGAAGGCTATGAAGTTTCACTCGATTATGTAAAACAGCTTACACATCAGCTGAAGATGGACATAGAGGAAGCTAAGGCGAAAAAACACAAAGAAACGGGATCATCCTAAAACAGATAGCGGCAGTTTTCCATATACGGAAAACTGCCGCTGTTTATGTATAGAGGCTTATAGGTTCTTTGCAAGATTTTTAATGAGTGTAGCCATAGAGGGGTCAGCCAGCAGTTTAGCAAGAGCTGCTGCCGCATCTGTATCGACGGGACTGGCTTTGGGAGTGGATTGCTCTGCGCGAGGGAGGACTTCAGGCTCTGCACCATGATGCTGATAGAAGAAATCGTCGAATCGTTGTGCGTTCAAACGCCGATCATCATCCAGAATGTGTGCGTACTGCTCGGTGACCATGCCTTAAAACTTTTTTTGGTAATGCGCGGCCTGTCGGCCACGCGCTCAATGACGAAACAATCTCGGTATTTTTTGCAATCAAGAATCCCATAAACATTCTTGCGTGGGATACCGAGTAGTTTTGCCATTTCCGGGATGGAGATGGTTTGCGCTTCAATCTCCCGGTCACGCTCACGGTCGGCTGCTGTGCGGTAGCGACTTTGTGATCGGTACCACCGCTCAAAGTCCTCTTTGGGAATTCTCATACAGAAGTCTGCCGTTTCTGTTTTCAACTTGCCCTGTCGGATGAGTGTATAGATCGTTTCGGGTTTCACCTTCAATATCTCGGCGGCGTCAGGAACGGAATAGGACCGTTTGCAAAGTTCCTCGCCCGGTGGCGAACCATTGACCTTATGATATTTGACCTGATTGGCATACCATTTCTCAAAGCTGGAAATAACGATACGCCTTTTGTCGTTTATCAGAATGACTTCAAAGAGATTCTTATGAAGCAGCCAATAGCTATCTGTTTTGCCAAGGCCGAGAAGCTGCCGCATCTCACGAACCGACATGGTGGTTTTGGTAGTGGCAGGTTCAGCTTTTCCGTATAAGGGAGCCGAAGTATTCCGCATATCATCCATGAAAGACACCTCTCTATCTATGTAAAAGTTTAGCCGGGATTTCTCATCCCGGCTAAAGAATAGCAGATTTCGCGTGAAATGTTGAGGATGTCAAACAGCAGGATTGCGTTCAACAGTGCCATCATTGAGCCATGCTTCAAAGCTGGCTTTGGAAATACGGTAAGCGCCGCTTACCTTGAACCAGCGGAATTCGTTCTGCTTCAGTAGACGGTAGACAGTGGGACGGCTCAGGAGCAGCATTTCCATCAGGTCTTCTACGGTATAGCAGCGGCTGTCCTTTGCTGTGGAAACAGGGGAGGAAACCGAGTTGGGCGAAGGTTCTTCATGGATAATCATTGGATAATACCTCGTTAAATATACTTAAAGTTAAAACTTGAGCGGCAATGCAGCCCGGCGGCTGCCACCATTATAAATAGTATAGACCTGCTGAAGGTACTTCGTCTTGCCGGGAAGGCTTACGCCTGCGGTTCGTGCAAGGCGAAAAATCGTGAATGCATCGACCTGCCGCAGTTTGGCAATCAGACGGCTTTTACTGTATTCGGAGTGGTACAGTTCTACAAAGCGGCAGATGCCGAGCAGATTTGCAGAACTCATGGAATCAGGTTCTCCGTCCCACGCATTCAGCAAAACATCAAGGGATTCGATATACAGTTCAGGACCAAGCCGGATGAATTCGTGATAGGCGGTTGCGATGCAGCTGATCCGCTGCTTGCCCCGGCCTTCTTCAAAAGAAAGATGAACGCCAGCCAATTCGGTGGCCTGCTGGAATGCAACGGCAGCAGGCTCCCCTGCAAAAATCAGGGCACGGAGCTTCTGCCCTGCACTCAGCCGTTCCGAAATGCCTGTCTGCTGTGCAAACAGGAGGGCTTCTTCCTGCTCGGTCATGTTAAAGTAGACCTTGCAGCGAATCTGCAGATCATCACCACCGTTCAGGAACTTCCGGGCAGCGATGGTGTTCTGCCCGTCCATCACATAGTAGTGACCATCCCGGAAGCTGATCTTCGGCTCATTGGCAACCCGCTCGTCAAATTCTTTTGCGATACGGGCAACACGAGCGGGGTGAAGAGCACGCTGATAAGTGTCGCGCGGCACGATCAGCTCACTGCTGTTCAGGCACATTTCATGGTAAGGTTTTACAACTGCGTTCATCATAAAGGAACCTCCTTCTTTTTTTGCAGAAAATCAATTCCTGATTGGATAATCGAACCGATTTTCTTCTTTTCGTTATCGGATAAGCGGAAAGCGGAATACCGTTCATAACAGATATTCCAGCGGAACATAAGCGATTGAAGCGCATCATCCAGTTCTGCAACCATGAACTCAACAGAAGATTCCGTCGGGGTGGAGAGCATCCTTTCCGATATCTGCTCAATGCTATGTAGATAGCGGCTTGCAGTTCATTTTGAAACTGATTCCTAGAAGGATCTCGACCCAAAAGAAGATAATCCATACTGACATGGAAGTATTCTGCAATATCGATCAGGATTTTTACAGAGCCATTGGAGCTTCCCCTTTCAAGATCGCCGAGGTGTCGATGGGAAACACCAAGTTTTTCAGCAAGTTTTTCCTGCGATAACTTCGCATTTGTACGCAAAGTAAAAATACGGTTACCAATAGCATTCGGATCAAAGCTCATGTGTGACCTCCAAATTTTCGATAAAGCGTGAGAAGTCGAAAACTCGGAGTTGCTACGGATATCTAGCCGCTTGGGGCATCCACGAAAAACGGACAAACATAAAGCCTGCTCCTTTTTACGGGAGCAGGCTTCCTGAAGGCTAAAAAAATAGCCGGACAACAACCAACTGAGGGATCTTCAATGAAAATCTCTCAATCAGCTGTTGCCCGGCTATTTGGAGCACGTTTCATACATTGCCTTGCGGCAATGGCCCGTTGCTCGGAGCGAACAGTCCATATTCAGGGTGCAATGCACCCGTATTTGTTAAAATGACTGGAAAATCACCGGCATCTAAATGCCAGATCAAGTCTCAGGGTTTCTTTGCATCTATTGCACTTCACTTGTAGTATACCTGAACACCCCTCGATTTTTTGGTATAACTTATTTCCACAAACAGGGCAAAATCTCCAGCCTATGCTAAATTCTGCCTGCTGTGTAGTAGTCGGTGCTTTACCGGCAAAGGGACGGTTCTTTAACTGAATCATATTCATTCTCCAAATCGCATGATGTCCAATGGATGGCAGTGGATGGGTTTTCCTTTTATAACCTGCATCTGCTGCAGTCTGATCCTGATTGCAGACCAAGAAACCCCAATCCGTCGAGCCATCTCCAGAATTTTTTCATAGTTAGGGTCAGACACTGATTTGTACAGAATCCCATTTGGCAGAGTCAACGCCACACGTTCTATTTCGGCATTGATCAGAAATGTTGGCATCAGCAGCTCTGCTGCAAGGGTATCCGCCTGCCATTCTTCCCACGAGGCCTTTCCGTTTCTCTCCCGATAGGCAATGTGCCCACGGCACTTGACTGCTTTTCCGTAGTCGTTCGGAAACAGATCAGCCAAAATCTGATGTGCTGCTTCATGCGTTATTGTGAAATTCCGGCATCCAGTGCATCTGTCTGCCGCAAGAGCAGAATCGATTACGATATCCCTCGGCATAAATACTTCAACAAGCTTTGTTCCATCCTCAAGGGTTGCTGTGAAGCTACATCTCTGGAAAACCGTTAATCCAAGGATGTGACCATCGCTACACAGCGGCAACATCTTTAGGTTCAGTCCAAGAACAGAATTTGCAAACTGCTCTGGGTTAATAGGAGCGGGGTCATTTTTGCTTATTCCGAAGAGTGCATAGTACATTTCAATATATTTGCCTAAAGGAATCAGCAAATGGGAAAAAGGCTATACCACTCCCAGCATCTATCAACTAGTTGCAATCTGCTACGCATTGAACATCAAGGAGGGTCCCTCCTACTTTACAAAGAACTTTCAGAAACCCGCCCTTCTAAATGACATCGGGCAAAAAAAAGTCGCTGAGTACGAAATGGACTTGATTGCATCCCGGCGCTACCAGCCAGACGCAGAAGAGCCCGCGGAAATCGACTACATAATGATGCCTGTATCAGAGTTGCCAGTATCGGCAGGTCTAGGAGCTTTTCTTGAGGGTGAAATGTTCCAGCAGATACAAGTGCCTGCCAGTAGTGTTCCGGCTGGTGCCGAGTTCGGGATATACGTTAGCGGTGATAGTATGGAGCCGCGTTATCATAACGGACAGATTGTATGGGTGAAACGCTGCGAAGAACTTGAATTTCAATCCGATGAAAGTGGAAAATTGATCTTAGGAGCACTGCATGATGCGGCAGACAGAGGTGTACATATTCGTCTGTTAGTAGATGGAATGGAGAGCTGGATTGATATGGAAGGAAATCCGTATTTCTATGGATTATCTTCCCATGAGAATGTTGAAATTAAACTGTATAATAAGGCCAATCCGTTGAAACCGTGGAAAATGATGGGTAGAATGCATGATAAATATTTGATTGCAGATGGAAAGAGATATATTCTTGGGGGAAGAAATACATACAATTATTTCCTGGGTGATTTTCCGGGACATAAGAACTATGACAGAGACGTGTTAGTGGTTTGCGATGAACCTGAGAAAGAAAATTCAGTTAACCAGTTGTTAGAGTATTTTGAAACGATATGGGAACAAGAAGACAGTGATTATTTTCATGACAATAAAAAACTGGCAAATAGAAAATCTGTAAAGAACGCAGTTTTAGAGCTGCAGAACGGCTATCAGAAATATTTTGAAGAGAATAAGGAAAGAATCTGCGATACCGATTACACGGACGAAACTTTTGAGACAGAAAAGATTGCATTAGTGTCAAATCCTATTCACACAGGTTCCAAAGAACCAGTAGTGTGGTATCAGTTGGGAGAATTGATGAAAAATGCAAAAAATCGTGTGAAGATCCACACGCCATATATTATCTGTAATGATATGATGTATAATACATGGGAGGAGATTGCAGAGAACGTTTCAGATTTTTCTATCATGACAAATTCAGTTGCGAATAATGGGAATCCATTTGGGGCTGCCGATTATGCGAAAAACAGAAATAGAATCTTAAGTACAGGAATTAATATCTGGGAATATGAAGGCGGTTATTCATACCACGGAAAAAGTATTCTGATTGACGATGATCTGTCTGTAATCGGTTCCTTTAATATGGACATGAGAAGTGCATATCTGGATACGGAACTGATGCTTGTAATTCGCAGTAAAGATATTAATAAACAGTTGGAAGAGGGCATGATGGAATATGAAAGAGTGTCCCGCCAGGTATTGGAAGATGGAACCTATCGTGATCCATATCATGTAGAGCCAATCGAATTAACAAAGAAACGTCAGAGAAAAATATTTTTGGTACAGCATCTGCTTGGATGGGCAAGGTATCTGTTTTAATAAGGAGGAAGGAAAACGTGTTTCAAATATTGATTGTAGAAGATGATAAAGAATTAAGCCAGCTATTCCAA
>ENA-OPYE01000788-OPYE01000788.1-human-gut-metagenome-genome-assembly--contig:-NODE-788-length-21509-cov-57.104363_pt1 | contig 21509 bp, 10 predicted proteins | sample MGYA00241063_ERZ501442 | MGnify/ENA primary metagenome ERZ501442 (study PRJEB25962, sample SAMEA1967055) | human gut metagenome | biome: human gut; feature: human-associated habitat; material: faeces... | reverse complement strand
ATGATCCTAACTATCTGATGCTGGGATTCGGATTCAGGTTCAATAATAAGTATCCTACTTTTCACAGACGGTAAATGCTACGTCTAATTTGCACAGACACATTCTACAAAATATACTAAAATTATCGGAATATATATCGCAAACAAGCTACATGTTTGTGGAATGATACAATCATATTTGTTTACCATTAAAACCGAATCTGTTTATCCCAAAGCTAGACCTTTTTGGGGGAACTTCGGCATTTTTACCGGACAGCTATAAAATCAAACAAGATATTCCTATACCAAGAATCTGCAATCCTGCTACAAGATTCCGAAAAACTTACTACAAGAATTGTGACATCTTGCGACAAGTTTTCAAAGCCTTTCCACCTTCTTTTTGATATGCGTATCCATCTTTTGAAGAGAAATACCCCTTTCTTGAAGAATGCCCCCAAAAATCCTTCAGAAGTTTCAGCCTCTCCGCAAACGTCCTGTTCATCGGCATTCCGGCTGACAGATTGATGCACCGAGATCCTTCAACCGCGTAGTTCTTTCTTTCAGCCGTAGTCAATAAATGTATAAAGGTAAATCCGAATACCGATAGAAAACCAACCAATACGACATCGCTTACCCTGTCACGCTGAAAGATCTTTTTCGGCTGAAGGATTTTATCGTGTATATCCTTCAGCCGAAAAGCCGATGAACAGGACGTTTGCGGAGAAGCTGAAACTTCTGAAAGAAAAACAAGGTATTTTGCCATGTTATGCAATACGAGTAGAAAAGCATCAAAAACATCCTGTTGTTTTTGAAAAAGCTCCTGTTCTTTTTTAAAAAGCTCTTGATCTTTTAAAAAAACGTCCTTGTCTTTGATATGGAATTTCCGGTGTAATCGTACAGTTATAACATTAATACAAAATCTCATCAAAAACACCGGTCCGATTCTCATAAGCAATAAGTAAAAACAGTATTCAATATGGAGACAAAAATCATATTTTTCCCTCACTTATGCCTGTAACGCCTCTGTCCCTAAAACACATCAGACATAGCGCATCAGTCATTCCCCAACGGGACAGCCGAGAAACTCTTATATTCCCTGGTCTGCCCCATCACAACCACAGGATTCTCAAAGGTTTCATATATGCTCAATACTGAAGAACTGATCCTGTCAATCTGCCAGTAGCAGTAATCCAGAAGAAGATATCTGTTATTGGGAGTGATAAAATCATATCGGAAATAATGTACATGCTCTTCCACTTCCTCGCCATCACACGTCGTCCGTGATTTACAGGAAGCCTTACCATTCAGCCCGAACTCATAATGTTCACAGACTTCCGCATCCCTGCCATCCTCAGTACGTATCTGAAATGTTCTCTCCCATGCATAACCGGTCAGATTGGTAACAATGGTATTGCTATCCTCCCCGTAATGTTCATCAATACAACCTGCAAGAAACAGTACGCATATAACTGTCGAGCCCAATAATCCAATTAATGTTTTTTTCATAGTCCGTCACTTTTTTATTTTATTGAATGCCTGTAAAAACGGTAAGTTGCAGCTTTCATCTGATAGTCCGGCATTTATACCGATACCGTTCTTATTCATTGCAACATATTTTTCAATTTAACCGAATCAGCCTTGTATCGGAAATTTCGACTTTTCACTTATACAGAACCAGCTAAACGCTTTTGTTTATAATTCCTTGTCCATTTTGATGAACATTCCAAACATACATGTATTTTACCAAAAAAGCAACAATGTCAAGAACTTTTTTTTGTTGGAAAACATTTTTTTAAACAAACCATACAAAGCACTTTCACATACACGAAATATGACAGATCTTTCCACATAGAATATCACCTGCCACATGCTATCCTTGTAACTTGCCTTTATAACTCATCATCTGTAATGGAGTCCAATCCTTATATTGGTCCCATCACCTGCACCTTGCTCCTTCCGCTTCCGGTCTTCACCACCTGCACCTGCGCGGGGATACGTTCCATCATCTCCGCCACATGGGAAATCACCCCTATCTTACGCCCTTGCATCTGCAACCGCTCCAAAGCATCCATCGCAATGCGCAGAGTGTCCATATCCAGCGATCCGAAACCTTCGTCAATAAACAACGACTCCACATTCATCCGGTTGGAGGACAAGGAAGACAAGCCCAATGCCAAAGCGAGAGATACCAAGAAAGATTCTCCGCCCGAAAGGGAATGGACACTACGCACCTCACCCATCATATCAAGATCCACAATCTGCAAGGCCAGCGTGTCAGGAATGCGTTGCAGTTCGTAACGGGGGGCAAGGTCTTGCAAATGCCTGTTGGCATAAAGCAAAAGAACATCAAGCGTATAACCTTGAGCTATTTCCTTAAACTTGGCGCCAGTCTGGGAACCGAACAGTTCGTTCAGTTTCGCCCAATTCTCGTAGATAGAGTTTTTTTCCTCCAACTCTTTCTCGATGCCGGCTATGCGTTCCTTACCTTTTATATGGTTCTGTATCGTCACCTCTATTTGGGCCAAACGTCCGGTTTCCATTTCTTTGGCAGCAGTGCAGGCAGTCAATGTTTCAATCAGCGACTCCTTGTTTTCCGTGGTATCCGGTTTCAGAGGAGCTTGCTGATGCTCCTCTCTTTTCTGCCTTCGCTCCGCAAGGACCGCCTGAAGAGTGGTTTCCTTCTCTTTCAGTGTGCCCAACGCTTGTTTCTCAGCCAGTATCCAGCTTTTGTCTTTGGAAAGCAATTGTTCCAACTCGGCATACGTTTCCTTTTGAAGCGTGAGCCACTCGTTTATTTTCAGTTCGTCTTGTTGCAAGACAGCAGTCAGACGGACTAATTCCTTTTCCATCTGTGCGGTCTGTCCTTTGTAAGATTCCGCCTGCACAGTTAAAGAATGATGCAAGTTCATGGCTTTTTCCAGTTGTTGTTCCAGTTCCTTTTGCCGTCTTGCATGGGTTGCAACCACTGTTTCGGTGGATTCACCATTCAGCAGGGAAGACCGCAGACGAGCACGTTCGTTCAATTCTGCCTGCTGTCTTTCTTCTTTTTGTTTCTTTTCTTCGTACAAACCAATGGCATTGGCTTCTTCTTTTTTCAAACTATCTCTTTGGGCTGATTTTGAGGTAAGAGCCTCTTTTATTTCGGTCTGCTCTTGCAAACGGGCATTCCATTGCCTGCCGAATTGCTGGACATAATGTTTCAATGTGCCCTGCTCCAACAAATCTTTCCAATTGGGAATAATGGATACGTATGTTTCTACTTTTGTCAGCGTATCATCAACTTGCGCCACATAATTTTCAATCAATGCGGAAAGGCGGGCCATCTCCAGTTGACGGGCATTCAGCGTGTTTTTCAGTTGTTCCGTTTCTTTAGCAACCTGTTCTTTCGCACGGTTCAGTTCCTCTTCCTGCAAGGATTGGACATTGGTCTGTTCCCTCATCGGATGATGGAAACTCCCGCAGACCGGGCATGGCTTTCCTTCCTCCAACTGCTCACGAAGCAACAGCACCTCTGCCGGCAACAGTCGGTTCAGACGCTCGGCTTCCTGTTGTACCGATTTTAACCGCTGTTCCTCCGCTTCACTCGCTTTCTTTACTTTATCCAGCAGTTGACGGTTCGATACGCTTTGCGCCCTTGCCATTTCCAGATTGGTAAGCAAGCTGGTAATCAGTTCAACGGCAGGAATCAATTGGGAATAAGCGGTATATCGTTCAAACCAGGTTTGCAAGGCGGTTTGCTTCTCCATCAACAAACTTATATCCTTCTCTGTTTTACAAACGGATTGACGCAGATTATCTTTAGCCTGCAATGCCAAAGCCGCTTCTTTCTGACTTTCAGCTAATTGCTTTCTATTTTCCACCAACTGCACATCCAATGCTCTGGCTTTATCCAATTGCGGTTCTTGCTGCGACAAATAGGTCTTAAATTCCGCCAGTTCTTTCTGAGCGGCTTCCCACTGCACGTTCGCGGAAGTCTGTAAAGCCGCATTCTGCCGGATGGCAACCTCTATTTCGCCTAACCGGGAACGACCGGCATCTATCTGCTTCCGGGCGTTACGCTGTTCCATATACACATCGCGGATATCCTGAGCCTGCTCTATACGGGCCAACAGTTCATAACGTGGACGGGCGGCTTCTATTTCTTTTCTGATGCCGGAAAGTGATTCTTCCGCCTGTATGCATCCTGTATGCAAGCGTCCTTCTTCTTCCAGCCATTTCAACTTACCGGACAACGCCTCCTCTTTCTTCTTCGAAACGGACAAGCGGACTTGTAATTCTTCCTTTTCAGCCGAAAGTTGCTGTAATTGTTCATCTGTCAGCAACTCAATGCCTTTGATACGTTCCTGCAATAATTTATATTCGCTTTCCGCCCGCTTGGTGCGTTCATAAATAGAAGCAGAGATACGCGAGTAAATTTCCGTTCCGGTCAGTTTTTCCAAGATTTCGGCTTTATCAGGCTGACGAGCCTTCAGGAAGGTAGCAAAATCTCCTTGAGCCAGCAACACAGAGCGGTTGAACTGTTCGAAAGAGAGTCCGATCAGTTCACTGATGCGGGATAATAATTCGGTCTTTGTTCCTTGCTGTTCCACTCCGGAGGTAAGGTTGGTCAACGTCATTTCCACTTTTTGCAAGGAACCGCTAACCTTCCCACGCGAACGTCGCACCGTCCAGCGTGAACGGAACACCTCTCCTGTCAAAGCGACGAAATCCACTTCCGAGTACCCCTCGGCAGTACCCCGGCGAAGGATGGAACGGCTATCGTTCTGTGCAATTCCTCTGTCGGCAACATCCATGACAGAGACGTTATTCTCTTTCGCCTTGTTCATACGTGGCGTACAGTCAAACAAAGCCAGACACAAAGCATCCAGCAAGGTTGACTTTCCGGCTCCGGTACTGCCTGTAATGGCGAATATACCTGCCGAGCACAAAGGTTCGACGGTAAAGTCTATCATAAATTCACCCTCCAATGAAGCCAGATTCTTTCCTCTTATCGCTACTATTTTCATACTCCTGCCTCCTTGATTACACTTTCCAGCAATTGTTTCATGGTATCGGGCATCTCCGTCCCTCCATATTTCCGTTTAAAGACATCCAGTGCCATATCCAGCGGACGGATGGTTTGCAACTCCTCGTAGGAAGTGGCGACAATGCCGCTTGCCTTTTTTTGTGGAAGCATAGCGGCGATGCGTGCCAGGCGGACCGCTTTTCCTTTCAACGCTTCCTCTATCTTATACTTATAAGAAGGTTCCGGCTCGGTCATCAAAATCTTTATTTCCAGATAGGGCGACCGCAACGTGACATCCCCATCGGGCAAATCGCCGATGGCTTGCAGCACTTCTTCCAGCGGACGGGCCTGACGGGGAATACTCATCACGCCGGCTAACGGTTCAAATGCCAATCTCTCTATGCCGGTACCCTCAGCACTTATCGTTATCATGACCACTCCCGAAGTATTGTTCCTCTCAGCAAAAGACATGGGCATAGGAGTTCCGGAATAACGCACATTCTCCCGATGGGACACACGCTGGGAGCGATGCAGATGCCCCAATGCAGTATAGGCGATAGCCTCATCAAAAGCATCGGGGGATACACATTCCAAGCCTCCGATAACGGTACGTTCCGAACGGTCGTCCTCCGAGATTTCCGAGCCGGTGGCTTGCAGATGTCCCATGGCGATAACGGGAAGTCCTTTCTCCTTCACTTCATTGAAAAGCAGCTCATAAAGCAGTTGGACTCCTTTTGAGTAATTTTCAGCCGAAGGATAATCCCCCTGACGCAAATAGGGAACGGCAAGGCAATAGGCGGTCACTTCCCCTTCTGTGTAAAGGGGGACAATGAGGTGTTGCAAGTCTATATCACCTTCCGCATTGCGGCGCACGACACCGCGAACGGTGACATTCATATCCTCCAACAGGGGATTGGGGGCCTCCAGACGGGCTGCCGAGTCATGATTTCCGGCAATGATGATAATTTGCAAAGAAGGGTTCTCGGACGTAACTTCTCTTAGAAAACGATAATACATTCGTTGTGATTCCGCCGAAGGGTTCGGGCTGTCGAATACATCACCTGCTATCAACAATACATCTATTTCATGCTGTCTTATCTGCTGTTTCAGCCATTCTAGAAAATGGAGATGCTCTTCCCGCCGGTCGTATTCATAAAAAGTCTGGCCCAGATGCCAGTCTGCTGTATGGAGAATTTTCATTAGCTGTTCGGTTTGTTTCCTGCAAAAATAGGAAAACTAAATGAAAAAAGGTATTTCTTTTAGGTACAACCTCTAAATGAAAACTATTTTTCATGCAGAAAACAAGCAGACATGCCACCTTTTCGCTATCTTTGCCATACGAGATAAATAATAAGAAGAAAGGAGAACGTCATGAGTACAATCACATTGGAATCAATACAAAACGAACTGATTCGGGAAATCCTGGACATCAAGAATGTAAAGGTGTTGGAGTCTGTAAGGAAGACTCTTGTTCATGCTAAAAAGGAAATGGAATCTGTTTCTACCATGGTGGCAGAGGATGAAGAACCCTACATGACCAAAAGTGAAATAATGGACGGGCTGTCCGAGACTTGCAAAGACATCAAACTGATGCGTGAAGGAAAGCTGAAAGGCCGTCCCATAGAAGAATTGCTCAATGAATTATAAAATCAAAGTTTATCGCCACTTCGAAAAAGAAGTTAAGAAACTTTCCAAGCGATATAAATCATTGAAGCAAGACTTGACAATTTTAGCCGCAGAACTCATGCAGAACCCTGACATGGGTACTGATTTAGGCAATGGCCTACACAAAGTACGCATGAGTATAGCATCAAAAGGAAAAGGGAAAAGAGGTGGAGCAAGAGTGATCACTCTCATCGCCACTCTATCCAAAGAAGAAAAAGAGATTGGCTTACATTTCATTTATGATAAATCAGAGCGTGAGAATATCACTGATAAAGAGTTACAAGCGGTCTTGAAAGACAACGGAATTATCTGAAAAGACGAACCGGTCATGCCAACTGAGGCATGGCCGGTTCGTATATCTATCATCATTCAGCCACCAGCCGCACCTCATAAATATGCGGAGTCACTTTCTCATTTCCTTTACCGATCTTTATCTCCAGTTGCTCATTGGATTGCATAGATGCAGGTACATCAAATATCCCAACCGATACATCCGAAACCGGTTTACCAGCCAATCGTCCTACTTCCTGCCCGTTTATCCATACTTTTGCATCCTTACGAATCTCGGGACGGAACCGGATACGCACTTTATTGACCTGCTTTCCGTTCGTCTTCATACGATAACTGAACCAACCGGCCGCCTCACGCCAGTGAATCCCTTCATCATCCCCCGTACGGGAATTCTCCATCCGGATGAAATGGTCGCTTTCCGGTTGTTGTTCCCCACAAATCACTTTATCGGCGGTCATACCATCCAATGCGGCACGCTCCTTTTCCTCTTTTGCCAACTGTTCCTGCCTTGCCTGCAACTCCTGTACGGACAGCACAGGCCAATAGACCATATACCGGCACTCGTATAAACGGAAAAACGGTTCCACAGTCATACCCTCATAGTGTTCGGGATAAACTCCGGACAATGTAAATGTCAACGGCTTACCTTCCACTTTTTTCAGATGAGAAAGAAGATTGTTCTTATCCCCCACAATGACAGGCATCGTTTGTAAAGGCAGACGCGGTCCGGCAGCAATGTGTCCGCCACGACTGTCATCGGCAAACATGCCATCCTGATTTTGCTTGCCCAACCGGGCGGCCAGCACAATCGGTCCGTATAAGATGGAATAGTTGGCAGAACCATCCGGCAGTGCAATGGCACGCAAATGCATCGGCAGTTCCAGCCTTACTTTGTCACCTTTTGACCAAGTACGGTTCAGGCTAACATATCCCTCTTTGACCGTTACGTTCTGCCGTTTACCATTAACAGACAAGCGTAATGCTTCCGGCTTCGTCCATTCGGGAATACGGAAAAGAAGGGTAAATTCTTTCTTTCCCTTTTCCGGAGAAATAACAAGAGTACTCCCCTCCTCATCGGGAAAAGCCGTCTGTTGCTCAATTTGGGTATCTCCCCAGCGCAAGGTAGACGGAATGAAAAGATTGACATACAGATTATTATCCTTGTGTCCATAAATCATTTCACCATAACGGGCATGATTTTCCATCCCCGATCCCACACAACACCAGAAACTGGTCTGAGGCTGCGAATAGACCCTGTAATGACCGGCACGCATCGGGGTAAAATAAACAAATCCGCCTTGCACAGGATCTTGCGTGGAAAGGATATGGTTATAAAGCGCCCGTTCGTAATAATCCATAAAATGAACGTCCGCACTCGTTTCATACAACATTTTTGTAAGGCGGAGCATATTGTAGGTGTTACAAGTCTCAGGCCCCTGCTCGCTGGTGAGCATACTGCTGAAATCATCAGCCGGATGAAAATGCTCACGCACACTGTTACCTCCGATAGTGATGCTTCGATGGTTTACCACTGTTTCCCAGAAATAGCGGGCGGCCTCGCTCCAGTCCCGGTTGCCTTCCAAATCGGCAATACGTTTGAAACCTATCACTTTCGGTATTTGGGTATTGGCGTGCATGCCAGTCAGTTTATCCTCCTGTCTCAACAAAGGCTGCAACACGGTGTGATGAGAAAATTGGTGAGCCAGTTTCAAGTAGCGTTTGTCGCCGGTGATAGCGGCCACATCGGCAAATGTTTCGTTCAGCCCTCCATGTTCGCTGCGCAGCATATCCTGTATCTGTTCATCGCTCAACTTGGATACCAGACGAATCATCCAGTCCGTGAGTTTCACCAACATTTCCTTTGCCTCCCGGCTATCGGTCTGAAGAGTTGCATCACGAAGGCCGGCATATATTTTATGAATATTGTAAAGAGGAACCCAGCGGTCGTTCAATCCGAAACCGGACGCGCGAATGTTTCCTTCCTCTATTTCTTTCCACATTTTGCGCCCGTTTGGGACTCCACACAGATAACCGTCACCGGCGGCATCCTGGCAGCATTTCAGTTCACTTATCATATAATCCAGACGCGCCTTGATCTCCTTATTTCCCGTAGCGGCATACATATAGGAAAGGGCCGATAAATAATGTCCGCCAATATGACCGTCCAGCCCTGTATTTTCCCAATTGGTATAATTTTCGGCTTTAGGGGAAAGACCAGCTTCCTTCAAATAAGGAGCTAACAGACGGTCGGGGTCTATTCCCAGCAGATAACGGATATCCATATCCTCTGCGTGTTTGAAAGGGCTGGCGGTGAGCCGCACATCCCTGACCGGAAAACTTTCTACTTTTGCGGGTAGCTGAGCATGCAAAGCTACAGAAGCTATAGCAAAAACGGAAGTGGATAAAATGGTTTTAAGTAAATTCATAATGTATTTTATCGTTTCTTTATTTATTCTGCTGGATATTCAATATGAACATTCTAAAGTTTCACCTCAATTGCCGTACCGGTATAATTCACCATCTTTCCTCCCTTCAATGGTTTATCGCCTTCTCCTGATCTATGATTTACGAGAACTACCTTGAACTTCCTCTTTTCCAACATTCCGGGATATCTTCCTTCACGGTCGCTGATGTGCAAAGTACGGTTACTATCATCCCAACGGAAAGTGATAGTAGAATAAACTCCCTTTTCATAATTGTAATTATCGTTCTCATCCTCATAAAGAATAAAAGTTGCATTAGCACCCGGATAAACACGAATCTCCAGGTCATCCCAACTTTTTTCTGTGGCATACTGCACCGCAGGCCCCCAAGGAATTATAGAACCGGCACGGATATAAACAGGCATGATATCAATAGGTACTTCACGCTGTATGGTTTGGCCACCAGCCAACTTTGCCCCAGTCCAGAAATCAAACCAGTTACTTCCCTCAGGCAAATATACATCCGTTTTCTCTATTTTCCGCATATTTTTCTGATAACCATTCTGTTTTTTATCCTGCCATGTATAGAGAGAATCAGTTACCGGACGTACTAAAAAACTACGTCCGAACATATACTCCGTATCCATATCAAGTACTTTCTTGTCTTTCGGAAAATCCATCACCAAAGGACGAATAATGCTGCCTGCCTTATTTGTTACTTCCCAAGTAGTACTATATAAATAAGGTAATAAGCGATAACGCAAATGGGTATATTTCTCCAATGCATCATAAGCCCAATCACCTTTATCGCCGAACTGATAGATCTCTACAGCAACAGGACTGGAATTATGAGAACGCATGATAGGTTGGAAAGCTCCCCACTGATACCAACGGACGTGTAACTCATGATAAGCAATATTATTAACATCATTATTATATTTCCAAGCAAAAAATCCTCCCAAGTCAGTGTTCCAGTAAGGAATACCACACAAAGAATAATTCAGGCCAGCTGCCAGTTGCTTGCGCATCACTTCCCAAGTAGAAACGACATCTCCACTCCATGAATGTGAAGCATAACGCTGCTGTCCCAAGAATGAAGAACGGGTAAGTAAGAATACCCGCTTGTCGGAAGTGGTAGCACGCTGGTGCTCATAAACACCTTTATTGGACATCAAAGGAAAAGCATTGTGAACTCTTCGGAAAGAACCTAAATAAGTTTTTGTATCAAAATCTTTATCTTGAATCTCCAGATGATCGGGTTCGGTAGAATCCAACCACCAGCCGTCCATACCTAGATCAAAGATATTCTTTTTCATTTCATTCCAATAAATACTTCTTGCTACAGGATTGAACGGATCGTAAGGTTTCACTCCGGCTTTAGGCGGCCAAGTCTCAAAATGAAGCAAAGCATTCAGACTGTCCATCTTATGATACATCTCTGTCCACGGACCAAAAGAGGCCCATACAGAAATCATGATATGCGCATTCCGCTTGTGTATATAGTCAATCATTTCTTGAGGGCTTTTTATTCTTGGAGTACCATAACGTGCATCCGGATTCTCACCATTCGGAAGATATTTCATGTATTCTTTGTCGCCCATCTTATTAATATAGCGAGGATTCTGGAACTTCATGGAGTTCCAGTTAGAATCACATCCCCAATACTGCCAATCCTGAATGATTCCATCCAAAGGAACTTTCCGATCACGGTATTCATCAACCACTTCGCACAGTTCATCCGGACTCTTATAACGCTCGCGGCACTGCCAGAATCCAAGTGTCCACAGCGGATAAAGAGGAGCCTGCCCGGTCAAATCACGGACTCCGGCTATCACGCCGTCCGCATTGCTACCATAAATGAAATAATAGTCGGCACAATCGCCCACTTCAGAATCGAATGACATTTCTTGCGGATTATCCGTAAACATAGTTGGGGAATAATTGTCCCAATAAAGTCCGTAACCTTTCACTGAATGAATAAAAGGAATACAGATACTCATATTCTTGTTACGAAGAAAAAGTTTTTGATTGCGCTGATTCACTTTTCCAGTCTGTTGTTGCCCCAATCCATAAATCACTTCATCCTTATCTAATAAAAAAGCCTGCCGGACATTGTAAGAAAAAGTACCCGCATCATCAAACGGGGTGAACTGTGTTCCATAATCCTTGTCTTTTAACAACACCCTTCCGGTTGCATCATAGAAATTGATTCCACCTGTAGATGAATTGACCTCCACCTGTAATGCATCCGACTTTAAACGAATATACTCTTTATTCATTGCAAACTCCACAAAGGTCTCCTCAGGCTCTTTCATTACTACAAGGCTCTTCTTGTCATACGAACTTCCCTCCGGTGTCTTATAAACCCGGACAATGGATGGAGAATAAAATGCCACTTCAACATCTATACCTTGTACAGTAGTCTTAACTCCTTGCGGCATTTTCTGATAGCTCTGTGCCTGGGAAAATAATCCCAGACAGAGGAGCAACAAACTTATTGAAATCTTTTTACTCATAATTCTTTCTAATTTAATGTAGAAAAGAAAAAACAACCTTTTCATCCTTAAAAAACATCCAATAAATACTATTTAGAATATCCCGGATTCTGTTTCAGATTACTATTGGTCAACAATACTTTATTTGGAATAGGATACAGATTTTTGGTTTCATCACTCTTATCATGAGAGAACCAAGCTTTTGTAGTGAAGATGCCAAAACGAATCATGTCCTGACGGCGGCGTCCTTCCTGACAAAACTCCCAACCAAGCTCATCAAGGAAACGACCATATTTAATATCCGTTCCTCCATCATGTTCTGTCTTATAACTATCTCTCCGACCATAATCATATACACTTCCTCCCATCAGTTCCGCGTCTGTAACTTGCGCTTTTTCAGGTTCATTCTTGAAGGCGCGTTCACGTACCTGAGTCACCAAAGCACCTGCTCCCGATTTGCCCAAACGCATCAATGACTCCGCTTTCATCATCAATACATCCGCATATCGTAACAACGGCCAGTCATTGCTCAAACGGTTGGTTATACCGGTGGCATATTCAAATTTACCCCAACGGAACCCATCATCCACATCCGACTGATCAATAGAGGGGACATCTACCGTATAAATCAATGGTTTTCCATCAATACTACGCTTCAAGATTTCACCGGAATAGGTATATTGCTGACCTTGAATATAGTTATCCTCTAAACGTGCATCATCCTCATCAAAAGAATTAATAAACTGAGGCACTGCGCACACGCCCCCCCAAGGACGTGCAGTCAATTGGTAAGTATCTTGATTCTCAGGTGCTAAAGTGTACATATGAAAATCAAAATCATTCCATCCTGTCACATAAATTTCATCAAACGGCAATGCAAAGATAATTTCTTTAGAATTCTCATTATGCGTTACAAAAACATCCTTCTGATTATTCTCCAATGCATATTCTCCGGACTTCTCGGCATAATTAATCACGATATCACACTCGTCAATACATTTCTGCCATTGAGCAGTACCCGACCAAACTTCAGCATTCAAATACATTTTGGCCAGCAATGTATGAGCCGCCCACTTATTGAAACGTCCATAATAATAACCTCTCGGCGTTTCGGACAACAAATCCATATTCTCCGTTATTTCTTTCACAATAAAGTCAAAGACCTCTTTACGAGTAGACTGTTGCGGCAAAGAAGTATCTTTAAAATCTGTCACAATGGGCACATTACCATACAAATCAATCAAAATATAATAATATGAAGCCCTCAGTACTTTCAATTCGGCAATCAACTTTTCTTTCGTTTCTCCATCCACACTGATCACACCTTCTTCTATCTGAGATAAAATACGGTTACAGGTATTCACACCATTGTACGTACGTTCCCATCCTTGAAGCACACCGTCATCCTCGGTAGTCCAAGTATGCTGATGCCATCTTTTATAGATATAACCGTCTACCCATCCAATACCATCACGGGCAGGAAGAACATCTTGATCCGCACACAATTCCTGTGCACGAACCACTCCGTTCCATTGCAGCAACGTTTCACGCCAAGGTATATAAGCGGCATTTACCAGATAACTGACATCTTCCTCCGTTTTCGGTACGTAATCCTCAGACACTACCTGTCCATAGCTCTCATGCAGTAAATCAGTACAAGCTGTATTTCCCAACAATGCGGCTGTCATCAGTCCCATTGTCCATAATTTTATATTTGTTTTCATCTTCAATTCCTTTTTAGTTCATTAAAATTTCACATTAACGCCGAAAGTAAATGAGCGCACACTCGGATATCTGTCACGTGTATCATACCCCGGAGTCAAACCATCTGTTGATACTTCCGGATCAATACCTTTATATCCGGTTATAGTCAAAGCATTCAATACCGAACCATAAATACGGAGTGACTTTATATATTTACCTACCTGACCGAAGCTATATCCCAAAGTGATATTGTCAATCTTCCAGTAGTCACCATCTTCTACATAATAGCTATTGAATTCCGGTTCCACTTCCGGACTCAACGTATGCTTGCCAAATACCAAGTCATTCACAGACTTCAAACGATTTTCAAAACGGCTGTTTTTTACATTCTCATAATTCATACGTCCACCATTGATTATCTGGAAACCAAACGCGCCACGCATCGTCACATTCAAGTCGAAGTTTTTATAACGAAGAGTATTGTTCCATCCCGCATACCATTTAGGAAGACCGTTACCAATAACATGCTTATCTTCGGGAGCATGAGTAAAATCTTTATAGTTCACCAACTCACCATTCCTGTCTTCGTAGATCCAACGACCTTCACTGTCCACATCTACTACTTTAAAGCCATAAAAATTACCGATGCTTTCACCTACCTGTACTCTGTGAGAATCGGCTACCTGACCGGAGTATTCCACTGTACCCGTATTAAAATAGTCATAATCCGACTTAAAGATGCTGCCAGACAAACTGATTAGCTTATTAGAGTTCAAAGAGAATGTTCCGGTAGTGCTCCATTCAAAATCTTTATTCTGAACAGGAACCACAGTTACCAACACTTCCACACCACGGTTTCTCATTGTACCCCCATTGGCCATCGTCTTATTATACAAGTTCGGAGGAGTCGGTACTCCATATTCGTATATCAAGCCATCCACATCACGGTTATAATAATCAATAGAACCGGACAAACGGCCACCCCATGAAACGAAGTCCAAACCAATATTGGTTTCTTTCTTTTCCTCCCATTTCAAATCAGGATTCGGATTGGATGCCGGAACAATGGTCTGTACCCAATTCCCATTTACAAAAGCATACGAGCCGTATTTCAACATAGCCACCCCCAGGAAAGGATCTTTAGGCTGTGAACCCGTCACACCATATCCCACACGAAGTTTCAAATCATCAAATATCTTCTGATTCTTCATAAATGCTTCTTCGGTAATTCTCCATCCTACAGATATAGATGGGAAAAGCCCCCATGCATTATCAGTACCCCATAACTGGCTGGCTCCTTCATAACGAAGAGCTCCCATCAACAAATAACGATTCTTGAACGAATAGGTAGCCCGCCCAAAAAAACCGATCAAATTTGTAGGAGTTTTCTTTGAGCCGATATTCGCTTTACCGTCTTTCAAAGCAGAACCAATGCCAATATTATGCCATCCGCCAAAATAATCATCCTGAAAACCATAGTTATCAATCCAAAGCTCTTCAAAGTCTGTTTCATTGTAGCTATAACCACCCAAGACACTAAATTTATGCGCACCGATTTCTTTGTTATATTGTGCAGTAAGTTCCATCAACTTCTCCATCTTGGTATAAGCACCTACCGAAGACCAACCAGCCAATCCATCACGCAAAGCAGAAATATGGTTCAAAGTTTCACCGTAGCCACGGTTCATATTGTCACGAATATAAGAGAATACGGCAGAAAGAGTCAAATCTTTGATAGGATTATAAACAATATTTCCATTGTAACGCAACTGCGTCTTTTTTACATTTCCTTCAGCCTCATACAACAAAGCCAACGGATTCTCGTATTCGAATTTGCTCACATTCTCATTCCATGTACCATCCTCATTTCTTACCGGATCAGTCGGGTTTCTACGAGTTGCCTGGCCATATACCCAACCTCTGAAGCTACCCCCACTAGTTGTAGATTCCATCTGGTTTTTCTTACCAAACAAACCGAATTTCAACTTCAACTTATCATCAAACATACGGTGGGTTACCTCAATACGTCCTTGAAAACTTTCGAAATCCGATTTTTTCATGATCCCTTGACGAGAGGCATAGTTCAAGTTGGCAATATAATTAGTCTTTGAATTGCCACCCATCAATGACAAGTTATGAACATGGCTAACCGGTGTACGGCTAATCTCATCAATCCAATCCGTATCAGCCCCATGGTCCTGGTCAGGATAAAGGGTACGGAACTCATCTGCATTCAGCATATCCAACTTTTTGGCTATAAGAGAAGTACTGACGTAGCCATTATACTCCACCTGGTTAATATCCACTCCTTTAGCCTGTTTGGTAGTAATTAAAATCACACCATTCGTACCGCGCGTACCATAAATAGCGGCAGCAGAACCATCCTTCAGCACGTCCATGCTCTCCACATCTTCGGGAGCCACTGTACCGAGTTCTCCCGGAATTCCGTCAATCAATACCAAAGGAGCTGTATTAGCTCCACCAATGGTATTTGTACCACGAAGACGTATCTGAGTACTTCCCGTCGGGTCACCGTTAGGATTGGTAATGGCCAGACCGGCTACTTTTCCTTGAATCAGCTGTCCCACATCTTTCACGGCTCCTTTTACAAAGTTGTCGGCTTTCACACTAGCTACAGAACTGGTCACATCACCTTTACGCTGTGTACCGTAACCAATCACCACCACTTCATCCAAGGTCTTGGTATCCTCCTTTAAAACAATCTCTAATGAATTCTTTCCTGCTGTCGGGACTTCCTGAGTGACATAGCCAATATAAGAAATAACCAACACACTCTTTGCCGGAACATCCAACATAAAGTTTCCATCAAAATCGGTAATGGTTCCCATGGTATTATTGCCTTTTACAACAACACTGGCTCCTATGACAGGCTCACCGGAAGAATCTTTCACCTTACCCGTCACTTTTTGCTGGGCTAAGGCCGTTAATGAAAAGCTTAACAGAGTAAGCAACAAAAACAAATGTTTCATTCTATATTAAATTTAAAGTTATACATACCTTTACTGCGGGAATGAATGAAGAAGATGTGTTTTTCTCCCCGTAAAAGGTTGTGGCAAAAGAATGAAATAGGAAATAGAAATACAGGTGAAGAACCATGCTAACAGGGGATACAAATAGCTCTAGCTATAACTTGACGCATTTGTACCCCCTATTTGCAACAATTAAAGGACAGGAAGATGTTTATTCTTCGTGTTGTGATTTCTGGAACTCACTGGGAGTCATTCCAAATTCCTCCTTAAAGCAAGTGGTGAAATACTTCCGATTAAAATACCCCAACGTAGCGGCAACCTCTGTTACACTTTTGTCTTTATCTTCCAACATGTGTCTGGCATGCTTCATCTTGATGTTCCGGATAAAATCCAATGGAGTTCGGCCTGTTATGGCTTTCAATTTACGGGTCAAAGTAGAACGGGACATATTCATGGCATCAGCTAGAGCTGTCACATCAAAATCAGGCTCAGTAAGGTTATCTTCCACGGCTTTTACCGCTTTCTCCAATAGAAGTTTGTCCAGTTGTACAAACTCAGGTTCAGGCAAATTCACCTTACTATCCAAATAAATACGCATTTTAATCATCTCCTTGCTGTCCGCCCACATTTCATTATTCTTACGGTCCACGCGCTTCAGATAAAGATACAGACTATAACCGGATACACCCATCACTATCAATACATAGAACAAATACGCCCACCAAGTTTCATAAAAAGCAGGAAGGCGTCGGATAGTCAGTTCAGTTACCTCTTTACTCCAAAGACCATTTTCATCCGTCGCTTTCACCTGAAAAGTATAAGTGCCCTTACTCAGATGATTATAAAAAGCCGAGTTTTTTCCACCTTCCACATATACCCACGCTTTGTCCACTCCTATCAACCGATAAGCATAGCGTATTTTTGAAGCATAACGGTGGTTAAGAGAAGAAAAACTAATTTCCAAATTCTGATCATCGGGATGCAATTCTATCCGGTTAATGGAATTGCTACTCTTTCTATCTCCGAATATCAATGATTCTCCTTGCAACTTTATATCAGTTATCTTGGTCTTCACTGCACTAGCCTTTCTTTCCAACCCGTTTGATGGAGTAACCATGCAAATACCCGGAATGCCGCCCCAATAAATATTGCCATCTTTTGCTTGACAAACAGCAGTGGGAAGAAAGCGACGCAACAAGATAGAACCATCCGTGGTAAGATAGGTGCGGAACGAACCGTTACGAGGATTAAATTCTATCAGTTTCTGGTTTGTATCAATCCAAATATGATTATATGCATCAGCCACTATTTGATTCACCTGATTACCGTTCATACCGCAAGCCTCATTATAACTGACCAACTTATTCTCTGAAGGATCATAAGAATAGACTCCTCCGTCACAAGTTCCCAACCACAAAATCCAATCGGGAGCAATAGACAGACAAGAGAAATTCTTGTCCAATTTAAAAGAACGAAGTTTTTCATCCGCCGTTGTCTGAAACAAACCGTTGTCTTGAGTACAAATCCATATCAGCCCTTCCTTATTCTCCACGATTCCCATCACATGCCCCACATCGGGATAAACCTGTTTAATTCTTTTCTGACGGACATCATAACTGCAAAGTCCTTTGTTCAAGCCTATCCACAAGATTCCGTGCGAGTCTTCATACAATTTGGTCACCGTAGCGTTCGATTCCACCTGCCCGTTCAAATCAATAAGATCCTCCAGATACATCTCCATACCCTTACGGGTCATACCATAAACCAATCTATTCAAATCTTTTGCCACCCAAATACCGTTATTAATACGTGCTCGAGCCATCTCTCGTCCGTTATCCAAAGACAACGAAACAAGCTCGGGAAAATCCGAATAGATTTTCACTTTATCCTGCTTCAAGTCATATAACACCAACCCGGTTCTTTCTTGCATCATCCACATCATACCGTCTCCGTCATCACACAAAGCCATTACAGCCGGACTGCGGTTTACTCTGTCCGCCAAAGCGGGTAAGGCATAATCCTTGGTCATATTATCCATCAGATGTACAATGAAACTAGGACGGTCAAAGGCCGACACCCATAGACATCCCCTCCCTTTCAGAACTTCTACCAACATATGATTAACAGGCAGAAGCCCTGTCTGGAATTTCAATTGTTTTAACGTCTTATCCGGTTGTATTTGTAAGGACATGAAATCGTGACCGGTGGTCAACCAGATATACCCCAGTTTATCATCCTGTACCAGACTGAGGATGACCCCGTCCTCCTCACCAGCCGCATTGACCGGTATTTCAGAATATACAAACATGGAATCTTCCGGAGCCGAAGGGTCAAAACGCACCACGCCATCCCCCCAGGTAGCCAACCAGAAGTAGTCCTGTTCATTATCCTGAACCATCACCGTAGGATTTTGTCTTCTCATTTTATCAGGATAAGGGACGAACTCGTCTTTTTCCTTATCCAGATGATATACCCGGCCATTCCACACAGAGATAATAATCTCATGGTTGCGGCTCTCACAAAATCCGGAAATAGTAGTTCTTCCGTACTCATTCCGGAGGGGATACTCTTTGACCAATTGTCCGTTGATGTCATATTTGGCCAATATAGAACGATAACTCAGCCACATATAGCCGTCACTGGTAGCATAAAGATACATCACCGGAATATTCTTCAAACGCTCCTGGTCCATAGGATGTACACTGTAGTCCGATTTATCAAGAATATACACCCCTTTGTCTGTACCGAACCATATATTCCCCTTCTTATCCTCAGCGATACACTCCACCAAATTGTCCTCTAATAATCCCGGAGTTTCAATGTCCGAACGAAACACCTTCACATGATAACCGTCATCACGACATAATCCGTTCACCGTGCCATACCACATATATCCTTCGCTGTCTCTGAATACGCGATGAATGGCATTTACCGGCAGCTGGTCAATGGTAGGGATATCTGTAATAGTTATGTTCTGAGAACACACCAAGAAGGAGAGAAAAGATAGTATAAAGGTCAATATATATTTCATTGTGCTTTCGGTTAGAATCATAGACTGCCACAAAGTTATAAAAAAGAAACCGGATACTCTAGCAAATTTTAAAATTTGCTAAAGTATCCGATAATTGCTCCACTCACAGGTTTCCTTCTTTTGAAGCTTCCTCCTTACATCTGTGTCTTTAATTCTTTTCGGTAGCTTCTTCAGCAGTCTGTGTTTCCACCCCTACGGGAAAAGTATATCAATAACCGAAACCGGTTGCTTTTACATACACCTTATAATCTTTAATCATGCCGGGAGCTCCCTGTTCCGCACGTGGCAGAATACGGAAACCGGTCACGTTATATTCTTCACCGAGATCTATCACCACCTGATGAGGATAAGCCGTATTATCCACCGTCTGCCAGAAAGTACTTTCTTGCAAGTCATAAATCTTGTCGGCTGTGCGGTTACCGCTACGGGTTTCCTCGCTGTCGGCATAAACAATCTTCCAGTTTTCACGAGAGATTTTCTGTCCTTTCTCATCCAGCACATCAAACTCCGCAATGGCGGCAATGTTGGTATTATCAAAAGAAGACAGCCCTTCCAGACAGAAGTAACGTCCTTTCGTAACAGGAACTTTCACTTCTTGCCAACCGTTACCTGGTTTGAAAGTACCGGCAGATACCGGTGTTTCCTTCTCCAGTTTGATGGTCTGCCCCTGTTTACGATGCGTTTCAGGAACAGCCACACGAAGCATATCCAGGATAGGTTTGTTCAATCCGACGATGGTTGCCTCTTTCGGACCTTTCAAGTCAAGAACGATGATTTCATTCACTCCTTTTTTCAGCCAGCAGCCCGGCATGAACAGGGTTTGTTGAGGACCGATTTCCCAGAAACGTCCCATGGCATGACCGTTCACCCATACCATACCTTTTCCCCAAGACTCCATGTTCAGGAACGTATCAGCCACCTTATCCAAGGTAAAAGTAGCGCGATAGTAGGCCGGAACACTTTCATCATTTTTCTCTATGCCACAGGCGGCAGACGAGTTCATATCCTGAAAGTTCCGGGAAGATACAAATTCATAATCTACGGGAAGATTATAAACAGTCCAGCCTTTCAACGTTTCGGCATTCTTACCGTTCACCAGTTCCACTTTCTCGGTAATTCCCTTGCGGTCGTGAATGGACTTGTCAAAGTTCACACGCCCCATGGCTTCCACCAATAAATCAAGCTGTGTACCGGCTTTTAATGCAGGCAGTGTAAGTTCCTGTTCTCCACCACGGCGATCCAGACGCCCCAACAGTTTCCCGTCGGCAAAAACCTGTGTCCAGTCATGCTGTTCGGTGATTTTCAGAACGGTTCCCGCTTTCACATCTTCCGGCAAATGGGTACGGTACAGGATACTTCCCCAGCCTTGGTCAAATTTCTCCATCGGCTGGATTTCCTCTGTCTGCTTCGGGTCGGGCAGATTGTCAACCAACGGAGCTATTTGAGTGAATTTAATGGCAGGGATTTCCATAACCGGTAAAGCTTCAGGAACTTCAGGCAATGTCTGTCCTTCGTCCAAGTAGTCCTTCAACATATCACGTAAAGCAAAATACTTGTCGGTGGTCCAGCCTGCTTCGCTGATAGGAGCGTCATAGTCATAGCTGCTGCACATAGCCGAGTAAGCCGGATTATTGGCACCGCCCCACCAGCCAAAGGTCGTTCCTCCGTGGGTCATGTACAAACTGAAAGAAATACCTTTGTCCATCATCTCTTTCAGGCCATCCACCATGATTTGTCCGTCACGGGTTTCGTGCTTGCGCCCCCAGTGATCAAACCATCCGCTCCAGAACTCGCTGCACATCAACGGAGCGTCGGGACGTACTTCTTTCAGTTTGGCAAACTGCTTGTCGATATCAGCTCCCGTACCAAAATTTATAGTCCAAAGCAAATCATCCAAACCATTATTCAGGAAATTAGAACTCCAGTC
>ENA-OPYE01000682-OPYE01000682.1-human-gut-metagenome-genome-assembly--contig:-NODE-682-length-24045-cov-3.434848_pt1 | contig 24045 bp, 19 predicted proteins | sample MGYA00241063_ERZ501442 | MGnify/ENA primary metagenome ERZ501442 (study PRJEB25962, sample SAMEA1967055) | human gut metagenome | biome: human gut; feature: human-associated habitat; material: faeces... | reverse complement strand
ATAAGCTGACGAGCGCGCAGGCGATCGCGAGATAACGTCTCATCTGCCGAGCGATACAACTCACCAGCAATCATCTTTTCTTTTTCTGTGCTCATTACTGACCTCCGGTTGCTGAAAATGCGGCAACACAGTAAGACGAAAAGTCAGTGAAGAGAACGTTCCCATTACGTCTGTGTGATGAAGATCACATAGGGTATGCCTTCATGGCGATAAAGTATAAAATTCTTAATAAACAGCTGGTTATAGCTCCGAAAGCCAATTATTTATTAGCGAATAAATTTCCATACTGAGGAAGGGATCTTGTCGTACAGTTTATTCATAGTCAATTCGGCGAGGCGGTGATCTGCGGCTGAGTAAAATACCGCCAGTTCATTATCTGATAATTCGTATTTATTTTTCTCGATAACACGCTCCAGCGTGTCAATTGTCTGGCAACGACGTAAACGCATTAAATAATCGGTTTTCGTTAAAGGTTTTTCGGACATACTTCTACCCATGGTTGTAATAATTCTAACAAGATAAACTCGCAGGATTCTCTTTCGTCGCATTGACAAAACAACGGAATAGTCGATTACCTGACTTCCGCCATTTCTGAAGATCCTGCATATTAATACCATAACTGCTGAACAACATAAAGGTGTCATCCAGATATTCGTCGATCTGCTCAATGAGCTTATTGTCTTCATTATACTTAATTTTGTAATTAAGTGCGAAGGTCGCAATATGCTCAATCAGTTCATTCAACTGGAGGTTGATCGCCGAGGTTGGGTCGTTAACCCAGCCATGATTGCTTTCTTCAAGGTTTGCAAGACAGTCATGATACAGGGTTTCACAGAGAAACTTAAGCTGTGCGATATCATGTCTTTTGGGTGAGTATTCATCCATAACGCGTCCCCTTCTTAGCGGTTGAACTAACGGACACCTTTCGGGATGGAAAAAACTTACTGACCTGGACTTGCCCTCTCGTTTGTTAGCTTAACTATAAGCCACTCTTTGCAGGTTTTCATCGCATTATTACGAAAAATTACAATTAGGAGGAAGCGGGACAGGACTTACTTTTTCATACTAGCACTAACCCGCAGCAGGTAAAAGCAGTTTGCTCGAACTGTTCATAACATTTCAGGATTATCGCCAGATGAAATTGGTAACACTAATACCAGGATTGCTCTGAATATGACGTAATAACCGAGGAATGAATAAAGAATTACCGCAAATAATTAAGAATAGCCTCTAAATGATTATGGATTATTAAATCTATTAGCGCTACTTAATATAAATTAACTAACAATCAGTATTTTTTATGAATTTTATACGTGTTTAATACTGGTTTTCGTATGAGATCCTGAGTTGGTGGTTCAATGACTCCTTAATGTTCGTAGGTTATGCATAAAAAAGGCCGCTTGCGCGGCCTTAGTGATTACACGTTGTATCAATGATGATCGACAGTATGGCTGTGCTCGATATCTTCATTCTTGCGGCTAAAGCGGCGGCGAACCACCACAAAGAATACCGGAACGAAGAAGATTGCCAGTACCGTTGCGGTCACCATCCCGCCCATTACACCGGTACCTACTGCGTTCTGTGCGCCGGAACCAGCACCAGTACTGATAACCAGCGGCATAACGCCGAGGATAAACGCCAGCGAGGTCATCAGGATCGGACGTAAACGCATCCGCACCGCATCAAGCGTCGCTTCAATCAGACCTTTACCTTCTTTATCCATCAAGTCTTTGGCGAATTCGACGATAAGTATCGCGTTCTTCGCCGACAACCCAATGGTTGTGAGCAGGCCTACCTGGAAGTAAACGTCATTGGTCAGGCCACGGAAGGTGGCAGCCAGCAACGCACCGATAACCCCCAGCGGAACGACCAGCATAACGGAAAACGGAATCGACCAGCTCTCGTACAGCGCCGCCAGACACAGGAACACGACAATCAACGAAATCGCGTACAGTGAAGGTGCCTGGTTGCCGGAGAGACGTTCCTGATAGGACATCCCCGTCCAGTCATAGCCAACACCGGTAGGCAGTTTGCTCGCCAGTTGTTCCATCAGCTCCATTGCTTCACCGGTACTTTTACCCGGTGCCGCCTGGCCTAAGATTTCCATGGATGGCAGGCCGTTGTAACGTTCCAGACGCGGCGAACCGTACTCCCAACGAGAAGAGGAGAACGCCGAGAACGGCACCATCTGACCATCAGCAGCACGAACATACCAGTCGCCGATATCATCCGGCAGCATACGGTATTTCGCTTCTGACATGACGTAAACTTTCTTCACACGACCGCGGTCGATAAAGTCGTTCACATAGCTACCGCCCCATGCAGCGCCCAGAGTGGTGTTAATGTCGTTGATAGAAACACCCAGCGCCTGCGCTTTTTCCTGGTCGATATCAATCTTAAACTGCGGGGTATCTTCCAGACCGTTTGGACGTACGCTGGTCAACATATCAGGGTGCTTCGCTGCTTCTGCAAGCAACTGGTTACGCGCCTGAGTCAGTTTTTCGTGACCAAGGCCAGCCTGGTCAATCAGCTCAAAGTCAAAGCCGGTTGCGGTACCCAGTTCCACGATTGCGGGCAGGTTAAAGGCGAAAACCATCGCATCTTTGATTTGCGAGAAAGCACGTGTTGCACGCATGGTAATCGCTTCAACTTTGTTTTCTTCGCCCGGACGATCGGCCCAGTCCTTCAAGGAAACGAACGCAATACCGGTATTCTGACCACGTCCCGCAAAGCCGAAGCCGTTAACGGCGAACACCGACTCAACGTTGTTCTTTTCTTTGGTCAGATAGTAATTCGTTACCTCATTGAGCACTTTCTGCGTACGTTCCTGCGTTGCACCTGCCGGCAGCTGAACCATGGTCATAAATACGCCCTGGTCTTCATCTGGCAAGAAGGAGCTTGGCAGACGCACGAACAGATAGGCCATGCCGACCACGATGATCAGATACAGCACCAGGTAACGCCCCGTACTGCGCAGAATACCGCCTACGCTGTCGGTGTAGTGGTGCGTGCTCTTCTCGAACATGCGGTTAAACCAGCCGAAGAAGCCTTTTTTACCTTCCCCATGATCGCCTTTGGCAATCGGTTTCAGCATGGTGGCACAAAGAGCCGGAGTCAGGATCAACGCCACCAGTACTGACAGCGCCATTGCTGAAACAATGGTAATAGAGAACTGACGATAAATAGCACCGGTAGAACCGCCAAAGAAGGCCATCGGTACGAATACCGCCGACAGTACCATCGCGATACCGACCAGAGCACCCTGAATCTGCCCCATCGACTTACGGGTAGCTTCTTTTGGCGGCAAACCTTCTTCCGCCATAACACGCTCAACGTTTTCTACCACAACGATGGCGTCATCCACCAACAGGCCGATGGCGAGCACCATCCCGAACATTGTTAGCGTGTTTATCGAGAAGCCAAAGGCGGCAAGGACGGCAAAGGTCCCCAGCAATACCACCGGTACGGCAATGGTCGGAATCAACGTCGCGCGGAAGTTCTGCAGGAACAGATACATAACCAGGAACACGAGGATGATCGCTTCGACCAGCGTTTTAACCACTTCGTGAATAGAGATTTTCACGAACGGCGTGGTGTCGTACGGGTAAACAATTTTCAGACCCGACGGGAAGAACGGTTCCATCTTCGCCAGTTCAGCACGGATTGCCGCAGCGGTATCCAGCGCGTTTGCACCGGTCGCCAGCTTGATCCCCAGACCGGAAGCCGGTTGGCCGTTAAACTCTGCGATGATGTCGTAGTTCTCACCACCCAGCTCAATTTTCGCCACATCACGCAGCAGCACGCGGGAACCATCCTGATTCACTTTCAGCAGGATTTTGCCGAACTCTTCAGTAGAGGTCAGACGCGTCTGAGCAATAATAGAGGCGTTAAGCTGTTGGCCTTTCACCGGCGGCGGACCACCGAGCTGACCCGCCGCAACCTGGGCGTTCTGCGCTTTGATGGCGGTAATGACATCAACCGGTGTTAGCTGGAATTTGTTTAGTTCATTCGGGTTCATCCAGATACGCATCGCGTACTGTGAACCGAACAACTGAACGTCACCCACGCCCGACGTACGGCTGATGGCATCTTTCATATTCGCCGCCACGTAGTCGGAGATATCCTCCTGCGTCATGGTGCCATCAGTGTTGATAACGCCGACAACCATCAGGAAGCTGCTGGATGATTTCTCAACGCTCACCCCTTGCTGCTGAACTTCTTGCGGCAGCAACGGCATCGCCAGCTGCAGTTTGTTCTGCACCTGAACCTGCGCGATATCCGCATCAGTACCAGACTCAAAGGTCAGGGTGATCTGCACGGTACCCGTGGAGTCACTGTTAGAGGACATGTACATCAGGTTATCGATACCGTTCATATTCTGTTCGATAACCTGTGTCACCGTGTCCTGCACTGTTTTCGCATCAGCGCCAGGGTAGGAGGCGGAGATCGTTACTGCCGGCGGTGCAATCGTAGGATATTGCGCCACCGGCAGTTTGAGGATCGCCAGCCCCCCTGCCAACATGATGATAATGGCGATCACCCACGCAAAAATCGGGCGATCGATAAAGAAATTAGGCATGTCTTAACGGCTCCTGTTTAAGTTAAGACTTGGACTGTTCAGGCTGAGCACCGCTTGCGGCTTGCTGGTTATTATCAGCGGTAACTTCTTGTGCTTTTACTTGGACACCAGGACGCACTTTCTGCAGCCCACTTATTACTACGCGATCGCCTGCTTTCAGACCTTCTGTCACCAGCCACTTATCGCCGATAGCCTGGCTTGCAACGATCGGACGGGTTTCCACTTTGTCATCCGCGCCAACCACCAGTACGGTGGCATCGCCACGCGGCGTACGGGTTACGCCCTGTTGCGGGACTAAAATAGCGTTTGGATTAAGCCCTTCTTCCAGACGCGCACGTACGAACATACCCGGCAGCAGAGTGTGATCCGGGTTCGGGAAGATAGCGCGTAGGGTGATAGACCCGGTGGTCTGATCAACGGTAACGTCAGAGAATTCCAGCGTACCGTCCTGCGGGAACTTAATGCCGTCACTGGTGATCAGCGACACTTTGGCTTTGCCGTTCTCTTGTTTCAGCGTGCCATTTGCCAGTTCCTGTTTCAGGCGCAGGAAGTCGTTGCTGGACTGGGTCACATCAACGTAGATCGGATCAAGTTGCTGCACGGTTGCCAGCGCAGTCGCCTGACCGTTCTGTACCAATGCGCCTTCTGTCACGTTCGACTTACCAATGCGACCGCTAATCGGCGAGGTGACTTTGGTGTAAGCCAGATTGATCCGCGCAGTTTCAACGGCAGCTTTCGCCGCAGTGACCGCAGCATTCGCCTGTTGCGCATCAGCCAGAGCCTGATCGTACTCTTGCTTACTGATGTACTGAGTACCGAGCAATTTCTGATAACGATTCACCGTCAATTGCGCGATATTGGCTGCAGCCTGGGCTTTCGCCAGATCACCTTTCGCACTGTCGTATGCCGCCTGATAGGTCGCAGGATCAATCTGATAGAGAGAGACACCTGCTTCGATGTCGCTACCTTCTTTGAAATTACGCTTCAGGATAATCCCGCTAACTTGAGGACGAACTTCTGCGATCCGGTAGGCACTGGTGCGACCCGGAAGCTCGGTTGTGATCTGCAGAGGTTCAGTTTTGACTGTTACTACGCCAACGGCGGGCATCTGCTGGCCACCTTGTTGGGCCTGTTTGTCGTCACATCCTGTTAGGGCTAAGCTGCCTGAGAGCATCAGAACGACCGCCAGAGGCGTAAACCCTCTGTTTTTGTTCATATGTAAACCTCGAGTGTCCGATTTCAAATTGGTCAATGGTCAAAAGTTAATAAACCCATTGCTGCGTTTATATTATCGTCGTGCTATGGTACATACATTCACAAATGTATGTAAATCTAACGCCTGTAAATTCACGAACATATGGCACGAAAAACCAAACAAGAAGCGCAAGAAACGCGCCAACACATCCTCGATGTGGCTCTACGTCTTTTCTCACAGCAGGGGGTATCATCCACCTCGCTGGGCGAGATTGCAAAAGCAGCTGGCGTTACGCGCGGTGCAATCTACTGGCATTTTAAAGACAAGTCGGATTTGTTCAGTGAGATCTGGGAACTGTCAGAATCCAATATTGGTGAACTAGAGCTTGAGTATCAGGCAAAATTCCCTGGCGATCCACTCTCAGTATTAAGAGAGATATTAATTCATGTTCTTGAATCCACGGTGACAGAAGAACGGCGTCGATTATTGATGGAGATTATATTCCACAAATGCGAATTTGTCGGAGAAATGGCTGTTGTGCAACAGGCACAACGTAATCTCTGTCTGGAAAGTTATGACCGTATAGAACAAACGTTAAAACATTGTATTGAAGCGAAAATGTTGCCTGCGGATTTAATGACGCGTCGCGCAGCAATTATTATGCGCGGCTATATTTCCGGCCTGATGGAAAACTGGCTCTTTGCCCCGCAATCTTTTGATCTTAAAAAAGAAGCCCGCGATTACGTCGCCATCTTACTGGAGATGTATCTCCTGTGCCCCACGCTTCGTAATCCTGCCACTAACGAATAACCCTGAATCTGACTCCAGGATTTTTCCTGGACATTTTCGTCGTTGCTATTCTGGTTCACTGCGTCGTGATATTCTTGCGGTTTGACTTTTTCAGGTCGTTCTTCAGGTTCAGAAACCTTCATTCATCATGACTATGTTCCAGTATTACAAACGATCACGGCATTTTGTTTTTTCAGCATTTATTGCTTTTGTTTTTGTCTTGTTATGCCAGAACACGGCGTTTGCGCGGGCGTCATCGAATGGTGATCTGCCGACAAAAGCGGACCTGCAGGCACAACTTGACTCACTGAATAAACAAAAAGATCTTTCTGCTCAGGACAAACTGGTGCAGCAGGATCTGACAGATACATTAGCCACCCTCGATAAAATCGATCGCGTAAAAGAAGAGACAGTTCAGCTACGGCAAAAAGTCGCTGAAGCGCCGGAAAAAATGCGTCAGGCGACCGCAGCGTTAACAGCACTTAGCGATGTCGATAATGACGAAGAAACGCGCAAAATTCTGAGCACGCTTTCGTTGCGCCAGCTGGAAACTCGCGTTGCCCAGGCGCTGGACGATTTGCAAAACGCACAAAACGATCTGGCGTCTTATAACAGCCAGCTGGTTTCGTTACAGACGCAGCCCGAACGCGTGCAAAATGCGATGTATAACGCTTCGCAGCAGCTGCAACAAATTCGCAGTCGTCTGGATGGGACTGATGTCGGCGAGACTGCCTTACGTCCCAGCCAGAAAGTGTTAATGCAGGCCCAGCAGGCGTTGCTGAATGCGGAGATTGACCAGCAGCGTAAAAGCCTGGAAGGAAACACAGTCTTACAGGATACCTTGCAAAAGCAACGGGATTACGTGACGGCGAACAGCGCCCGTCTGGAGCACCAGTTGCAGCTGTTGCAAGAAGCGGTAAACAGCAAGCGCCTGACTTTAACCGAACAAACGGCGCAGGAGGCCGTCTCCCCGGATGAAGCCGCGCGTATTCAGGCTAATCCGCTGGTGAAGCAGGAACTGGAAATTAACCAGCAGTTAAGTCAGCGTCTGATTACCGCGACTGAAAACGGTAATCAGTTGATGCAGCAAAACATTAAAGTCAAAAACTGGCTGGAGCGGGCGCTGCAATCGGAACGCAATATTAAAGAGCAGATTGCCGTCCTGAAGGGCAGCCTGCTGTTGTCTCGTATCCTTTACCAGCAACAACAAACGCTGCCCTCGGCGGATGAACTGGAAAACATGACCAACCGCATCGCGGATTTGCGTCTCGAACAGTTTGAAGTTAACCAGCAGCGTGATGCACTCTTCCAGAGCGATGCGTTCGTCAACAAACTGGAAGAAGGTCACACCAACGAAGTCAACAGCGAAGTTCACGATGCATTATTGCAAGTGGTTGATATGCGTCGCGAATTGCTGGATCAGCTTAACAAACAGTTGGGTAACCAATTGATGATGGCCATTAACCTGCAAATCAACCAGCAGCAGTTAATGAGTGTGTCGAAAAACCTGAAATCCATCCTGACTCAGCAAATCTTTTGGGTGAACAGTAACCGTCCAATGGACTGGAACTGGATCAAAGCGTTCCCGCAAAGCCTGAGAGATGAATTTAAGTCGATGAAAATCACGGTGAACTGGGAAAAAGCCTGGCCTGCCGTTTTTATCGCTTTCCTCGCTGGTTTGCCGCTGCTGTTGATTGCCGGGCTGATCCACTGGCGTCTGGGCTGGCTGAAAGCGTATCAACAAAAACTGGCTTCCGCTGTGGGTTCCCTGCGTAACGACAGCCAGCTCAACACACCAAAAGCGATCCTTATCGACCTGATCCGTGCGCTGCCGGTGTGCCTGATTATTCTCGCGGTTGGCCTGATTCTGTTGACCATGCAGCTCAACATCAGCGAACTGCTATGGTCGTTCAGTAAAAAACTGGCGATTTTCTGGCTGGTGTTTGGCCTGTGCTGGAAAGTGTTGGAGAAAAACGGCGTTGCCGTGCGTCACTTTGGTATGCCGGAACAGCAGACCAGCCACTGGCGTCGGCAAATTGTCCGCATCAGTCTCGCATTGCTGCCTATCCATTTCTGGTCTGTGGTGGCAGAACTTTCCCCGCTGCATCTGATGGATGATGTGCTGGGGCAGGCGATGATTTTCTTCAACCTGCTGCTGATTGCCTTCCTGGTATGGCCGATGTGCCGCGAAAGCTGGCGTGATAAAGAGTCGCACACCATGCGACTGGTCACCATTACCGTACTGTCGATTATCCCGATTGCGTTGATGGTGCTGACCGCCACGGGTTATTTCTACACCACGCTGCGCCTCTCCGGGCGTTGGATTGAAACCGTTTATTTGGTGATTATCTGGAACCTGCTGTACCAGACGGTATTGCGCGGCTTAAGCGTAGCGGCGCGGCGTATCGCCTGGCGTCGTGCGCTGGCGCGTCGGCAGAATCTGGTGAAAGAGGGCGCAGAAGGTGCCGAACCGCCGGAAGAACCCACCATTGCACTGGAGCAAGTTAACCAGCAGACGCTGCGTATTACCATGTTGCTGATGTTTGCGCTGTTCGGTGTCATGTTCTGGGCAATTTGGTCCGATTTGATCACCGTGTTCAGCTATCTCGACAGCATTACGCTCTGGCATTACAACGGTACTGAAGCTGGTGCTGCGGTGGTGAAAAACGTCACCATGGGCAGTCTGTTGTTTGCGATTATCGCCTCAATGGTGGCCTGGGCGTTGATTCGCAACCTGCCTGGTTTGCTGGAAGTGCTGGTGCTCTCGCGACTGAATATGCGCCAGGGCGCGTCGTATGCCATTACTACCATCCTTAACTACATCATTATTGCCGTTGGTGCGATGACGGTGTTCGGATCGCTGGGCGTCTCTTGGGATAAACTCCAGTGGCTGGCAGCAGCATTATCCGTAGGTCTTGGTTTTGGTTTACAAGAAATTTTCGGTAACTTCGTCTCCGGTTTGATCATTCTGTTCGAACGTCCGGTGCGCATTGGCGATACGGTAACCATTGGTAGCTTCTCGGGGACGGTAAGTAAGATCCGTATTCGTGCGACAACGATTACCGATTTCGATCGCAAAGAAGTGATCATCCCGAACAAAGCGTTTGTTACCGAGCGTCTGATCAACTGGTCGTTAACCGACACCACCACGCGTCTGGTGATCCGTCTCGGCGTGGCCTATGGCTCCGATCTGGAAAAAGTGCGTAAAGTATTACTGAAGGCGGCGACTGAGCACCCAAGGGTGATGCACGAACCAATGCCGGAAGTCTTCTTTACGGCGTTTGGTGCCAGCACGTTGGATCATGAGCTGCGTCTGTATGTGCGTGAACTGCGTGACCGTAGCCGTACTGTCGATGAGCTGAACCGTACTATCGATCAGCTGTGCCGTGAAAACGACATCAACATTGCCTTTAACCAGCTTGAAGTGCATCTGCACAACGAGAAGGGCGATGAGGTGACGGAAGTGAAACGCGACTACAAAGGCGACGATCCGACACCAGCGGTTGGGTAATAACCAAAGGGGGCGACATTTAGTTGCCCCGAGATTACTGACAAAGTGCGCGTTGTTCATGCCGGATGCGGCGTGACCGCCTTATCCGGCCTACGAAACCGCAAGAATTCAATATATTGCAGGAGCGGTGTAGGCCTGATAAGCGTAGCGCATCAGGCAGTTTTGCGTTTGCCCGCAATCTTAGGGGACATTTAGCGACCCCATTTATTTCTCACTTTTCCGCCTCATCATCGCGCGTTAACTTCTTTTCATAATCGCGTTTTACAATATCCAGCGCGCGCAGCACGGTGCGGGCTGGGATCTGATTTTCTTCCAGCAGCACAATCAAATCGACGGCCAGTTTGACATCGTCAGGGGCATTTTCCAGTGACATACTTTCTCCATTGCTAGCGGGTTAAACGCGCTAGCCTGTTTTCGATTTTATCCAGCGCATGGCGGCAGCGTGCCAGGCGTGCTTCATAGGCTTCCACTTCACGATGCAGCGTTTGCTGTTCCACGAGATCGGTCACCCGCGCCAGGCGGGCTCGACGTTCGGCTACCATCTCACGTAGCCGCCGCTCAAAATCCTGATGCTGAATACGTTTACGCTGCCAGCGGGCAATTTTCGGTGGCGCACTGTCCCACTCGCGTAGCGACCAGGCTGTGGCTTCACGCGCTATAGCCTCCAGTTGCGCCGCCAGATGTTCCGCCAGCCAGGCCACTTGCGGCAGTTGCTGTTGCTCAACCGCATGACGAAGCGCAGCCAGGTTATCGCCCGCCTCATCGAGACAAGCCTGTAGTGTTGTCGCACGGGTCTGAAAAAGGTGCCTGTCAAAACGGGCACTTAGCGTGGCAAATTGCGCTACCGGGGCACAACGCTGACGCAGCGTAGCGAGCTGTCCTTCCAGTTTTTCCAGCAGCAGGGCGGTTTTCACGATAAGACCTCAATGAAAATGATAATTGTTATGCTAAAGTAGCAACTCTGTAAGCTGACAACACTCAATATGCAACGAATCATTTTAATCATCATTGGCTGGCTGGCGGTAGTGCTGGGTACGCTGGGCGTGGTATTACCGGTATTACCGACGACGCCGTTTATCCTGCTGGCGGCCTGGTGCTTTGCCCGTTCTTCCCCGCGCTTTCATGCCTGGTTGCTGTACCGCTCATGGTTTGGCAGCTATCTACGTTTCTGGCAGAAACATCATGCGATGCCGCGCGGCGTCAAACCGCGGGCGATTTTGCTTATTTTGCTCACGTTTGCCATTTCTCTGTGGTTCGTCCAGATGCCATGGGTGCGCATCATGTTGCTGGTAATTCTCGCCTGTTTGCTTTTCTATATGTGGCGAATTCCGGTGATTGATGAAAAGCAAGAAAAGCACTGAAGCACAACAATCGCAGTTGCAATTATTGCGTACAGCCAGTACATTCTGGCGTTTTCGAGCACAGGCGCAGGCGGTCAAAGGTTAAACAACTGTTACTTTTGATACGTTTAAAACGCGCCGTGAGTACCACCGTAACAAGCAGGCATACACTTATGACCGCGACTGCACAGCAGCTTGAGTATCTCAAAAATAGCATCAAAAGCATTCAGGACTACCCAAAACCCGGCATTCTTTTCCGCGATGTCACCAGCTTACTGGAAGACCCGAAAGCTTACGCTCTCAGCATCGACTTGCTGGTTGAGCGTTACAAAAATGCGGGCATTACCAAAGTTGTCGGCACCGAAGCGCGTGGCTTCTTGTTTGGCGCTCCGGTAGCACTGGGTCTGGGCGTTGGCTTTGTACCGGTCCGTAAACCGGGCAAACTGCCGCGTGAAACCATCAGTGAAACTTACGACCTGGAATACGGCACCGATCAGCTGGAAATCCACGTTGGTGCCATCAAACCGGGCGACAAAGTTCTGGTGGTGGACGATCTGCTGGCAACCGGCGGCACTATCGAAGCGACCGTTAAACTGATCCGTCGTCTGGGTGGTGAAGTAGCTGACGCTGCGTTCATTATCAACCTGTTCGATCTCGGCGGCGAGCAGCGTCTCGAAAAACAGGGCATTACCAGCTACAGCCTTGTCCCGTTCCCGGGCCATTAATTATCGCCAGTCTTGTGCTGCCCACGCTACGGACAGCACAAGATGTGCATTCAGCCTCGCCGTTCTGACGGGGCTGTGTTAGCATTACCCCTTCGTGAATCCACCTTCCAGCGTTTCAGAGCCTGCCAATGAGTTATCAGGTCTTAGCCCGAAAATGGCGCCCACAAACCTTTGCTGACGTCGTCGGCCAGGAACATGTGCTGACCGCACTGGCGAACGGCTTGTCGTTAGGGCGTATTCATCATGCTTATCTTTTTTCCGGTACCCGTGGCGTCGGAAAAACCTCTATCGCCCGACTGCTGGCGAAGGGGCTAAACTGCGAAACCGGCATTACCGCGACGCCGTGCGGCGTGTGCGATAACTGTCGTGAAATCGAGCAGGGGCGCTTTGTCGATCTGATTGAAATCGACGCCGCCTCGCGCACTAAAGTTGAAGACACTCGCGACCTGCTGGATAACGTCCAGTACGCTCCGGCGCGTGGTCGTTTCAAAGTTTATCTGATCGACGAAGTGCATATGCTGTCGCGCCACAGCTTTAACGCACTGTTAAAAACCCTTGAAGAGCCGCCGGAGCACGTTAAGTTTCTGCTGGCGACGACCGATCCGCAGAAATTGCCGGTGACGATTTTGTCGCGCTGTCTGCAATTTCATCTCAAGGCGCTGGATGTCGAGCAAATTCGCCATCAGCTTGAGCACATCCTCAACGAAGAACATATCGCTCACGAGCCGCGGGCGCTGCAATTGCTGGCACGCGCCGCTGAAGGCAGCCTGCGAGATGCCTTAAGTCTGACCGACCAGGCGATTGCCAGCGGTGACGGCCAGGTTTCAACTCAGGCGGTCAGTGCGATGCTGGGTACGCTTGACGACGATCAGGCGCTGTCGCTGGTTGAAGCGATGGTTGAAGCCAACGGCGAGCGTGTAATGGCGCTAATTAATGAAGCTGCTGCCCGTGGTATCGAGTGGGAAGCGTTGCTGGTGGAAATGCTCGGTCTGTTGCATCGTATTGCGATGGTACAACTTTCGCCTGCTGCACTTGGCAACGACATGGCCGCCATCGAGCTGCGGATGCGTGAACTGGCGCGCACCATACCGCCGACGGATATTCAGCTTTACTATCAGACGCTGTTGATTGGTCGCAAAGAATTACCGTATGCGCCGGACCGCCGTATGGGCGTTGAGATGACGCTTCTGCGCGCGCTGGCGTTCCATCCACGTATGCCTCTGCCTGAGCCAGAAGTGCCACGCCAGTCCTTTGCGCCCGTCGCGCCAACGGCAGTAATGACGCCAACCCAGGTGCCGCCGCAACCGCAATCAGCGCCGCAGCAGGCACCGACTGTACCGCTCCCGGAAACCACCAGCCAGGTGCTGGCGGCGCGCCAGCAGTTGCAGCGCGTGCAGGGAGCAACCAAAGCAAAAAAGAGTGAACCGGCAGCCGCTACCCGCGCGCGGCCGGTGAATAACGCTGCGCTGGAAAGACTGGCTTCGGTCACCGATCGCGTTCAGGCGCGCCCGGTGCCATCGGCGCTGAAAAAAGCGCCAGCCAAAAAAGAAGCGTATCGCTGGAAGGCGACCACTCCAGTGATGCAGCAAAAAGAAGTGGTCGCCACGCCGAAGGCGCTGAAAAAAGCGCTGGAACATGAAAAAACGCCGGAACTGGCGGCGAAGCTGGCGGCAGAAGCCATTGAGCGCGACCCGTGGGCGGCTCAGGTGAGTCAACTTTCGCTACCAAAACTGGTCGAACAGGTGGCGTTAAATGCCTGGAAAGAGGAGAGCGACAACGCAGTATGTCTGCATTTGCGCTCCTCTCAGCGGCATTTGAACAACCGCGGCGCACAGCAAAAACTGGCTGAAGCGTTGAGCACGTTAAAAGGTTCAACGGTTGAACTGACTATCGTTGAAGATGATAATCCCGCGGTGCGTACGCCGCTGGAATGGCGTCAGGCGATATACGAAGAAAAACTTGCGCAGGCGCGCGAGTCCATTATTGCGGATAATAATATTCAGACCCTGCGTCGATTCTTCGATGCGGAGCTGGATGAAGAAAGTATCCGCCCCATTTGATCGTAAGCACAGCTTACGTTCGTCATCCTTAACGTGATTGAGAGAGAAACCTATGTTTGGTAAAGGCGGTCTGGGTAACCTGATGAAGCAAGCCCAGCAGATGCAAGAAAAAATGCAGAAAATGCAGGAAGAGATCGCGCAGCTGGAAGTCACCGGCGAATCTGGCGCAGGTCTGGTAAAAGTGACCATCAACGGTGCACACAACTGCCGTCGCGTAGAGATCGACCCGAGCCTGCTGGAAGACGACAAAGAGATGCTGGAGGACCTGGTGGCTGCAGCATTCAACGACGCAGCACGTCGTATTGAAGAAACGCAGAAAGAAAAAATGGCCTCTGTATCCTCCGGAATGCAGCTGCCGCCTGGCTTTAAGATGCCGTTCTGATGCAAACCAGCCCGCTGTTAACACAGCTTATGGAAGCACTGCGCTGTCTGCCGGGCGTTGGCCCGAAGTCGGCGCAGCGTATGGCGTTCACGCTGCTTCAGCGCGATCGGCGGGATGCGTCTGGCGCAGGCGCTCACCCGGGCGATGTCGGAAATCGGCCACTGCGCCGATTGCCGCACCTTCACCGAACAGGAAGTCTGTAACATCTGTTCGAATCCGCGTCGTCAGGAAAACGGTCAAATCTGCGTGGTGGAGAGTCCGGCGGACATTTACGCCATTGAGCAGACGGGGCAGTTTTCAGGTCGTTATTTTGTGTTGATGGGGCATCTGTCACCGCTGGACGGCATCGGTCCGGATGATATCGGCCTTGATCGTCTGGAACAGCGTCTGGCAGAGGAAAAAATCACTGAAGTGATCCTCGCCACCAATCCCACGGTTGAAGGTGAAGCTACCGCTAACTACATTGCCGAGCTTTGTGCGCAATATGACGTGGAAGCCAGCCGAATCGCTCATGGCGTACCGGTTGGCGGCGAACTGGAAATGGTCGATGGCACCACGCTGTCACACTCCCTTGCCGGGCGTCATAAGATTCGTTTTTAAGCAAACGAGAGCAGGATCACCTGCTCTCGCTTGAAATTATTCTCCCTTGTCCCCATCTCTCCCTCATCCTGTTTTTAACCTTAAAATGGCATTATTGAGGTAGACCTACATGAAAGGACAAGAAACTCGTGGTTTTCAGTCAGAAGTGAAACAGCTTCTGCACCTGATGATCCATTCTCTCTATTCCAATAAAGAAATCTTCCTGCGTGAGCTTATCTCTAACGCCTCCGATGCGGCGGACAAGCTGCGTTTCCGCGCGCTCTCTAACCCGGACCTGTACGAAGGTGATGGCGAACTGCGCGTTCGTGTCTCTTTCGATAAAGACAAGCGCACGCTGACCATCTCCGATAACGGCGTGGGGATGACCCGCGACGAAGTGATTGACCATCTGGGGACTATCGCTAAATCCGGCACCAAATCATTCCTCGAATCCCTGGGTTCTGACCAGGCGAAAGACAGCCAGCTGATCGGTCAGTTTGGTGTTGGTTTCTACTCTGCGTTTATCGTGGCCGACAAAGTGACCGTGCGTACTCGCGCGGCAGGCGAAAAACCAGAAAATGGCGTCTTCTGGGAATCGGCTGGCGAAGGTGAATACACCGTTGCCGATATCACCAAAGAAGATCGTGGTACTGAAATCACCCTGCATCTGCGTGAAGGCGAAGACGAGTTCCTCGATGACTGGCGCGTGCGTTCCATCATCAGCAAATACTCCGACCATATCGCGCTGCCGGTAGAGATCGAAAAACGCGAAGAGAAAGACGGCGAAACCGTTATCTCCTGGGAGAAAATCAACAAAGCGCAGGCGCTGTGGACTCGTAACAAGTCGGAAATCACCGATGAAGAGTACAAAGAGTTCTATAAACACATCGCCCACGACTTTAACGATCCGCTGACCTGGAGCCACAACCGCGTTGAAGGTAAGCAGGAGTACACCAGCCTGCTGTACATTCCGTCTCAGGCACCGTGGGATATGTGGAACCGCGATCATAAACACGGTCTGAAACTGTATGTTCAGCGTGTGTTCATCATGGACGACGCAGAACAGTTCATGCCGAACTATCTGCGCTTCGTGCGTGGTCTGATTGACTCCAGCGATCTGCCGCTGAACGTTTCCCGTGAAATCCTCCAGGACAGCACGGTAACGCGTAACCTGCGCAATGCGCTGACCAAGCGTGTGCTGCAAATGCTGGAAAAACTGGCGAAAGACGACGCGGAAAAATACCAGACCTTCTGGCAACAGTTTGGCCTGGTACTGAAAGAAGGTCCGGCGGAAGATTTCGCTAACCAGGAAGCGATCGCCAAATTGCTGCGTTTTGCTTCTACCCATACCGATTCTTCTGCGCAGACCGTATCTCTGGAAGACTACGTTTCCCGCATGAAAGAAGGGCAGGAGAAAATCTACTACATCACCGCAGACAGCTATGCGGCAGCGAAGAGCAGCCCGCACCTGGAACTGCTGCGTAAGAAAGGCATCGAAGTTCTGCTGCTTTCCGACCGCATCGATGAGTGGATGATGAACTATCTGACTGAGTTCGACGGTAAACCGTTCCAGTCTGTGTCTAAAGTTGACGAGTCGCTGGAAAAACTGGCTGACGAAGTTGATGAGAGCGCGAAAGAAGCGGAGAAAGCACTGACTCCGTTCATCGACCGTGTGAAAGCCCTGCTCGGCGAGCGCGTGAAAGATGTCCGTCTGACTCACCGTCTGACCGATACGCCAGCGATTGTCTCTACCGACGCGGACGAAATGAGCACCCAGATGGCGAAACTGTTTGCCGCAGCGGGCCAGAAAGTGCCGGAAGTGAAATACATCTTCGAACTGAACCCGGATCACGTACTGGTGAAACGTGCGGCAGATACTGAAGATGAAGCCAAGTTCAGCGAGTGGGTAGAACTGCTGCTGGATCAGGCGCTGCTGGCAGAACGCGGCACGCTGGAAGATCCGAACCTGTTTATTCGTCGTATGAACCAGCTGCTGGTTTCCTGATGTCATGCCGGATGACCTTTGTGTCATCCGGCATTTTTCTTTTCATCATCTGCACTTTCCGCAAATTATCTCGCCATTAACCGTTTCAGCCCCAGGTGCCTTTCTTGAGGCAATCGCTTGTTGGTGGTATCGTTTATCGCTTTTTCAAAAAATTCGACACATTTTAAGGGGATTTTCGCAATGCGTATCATTCTGCTTGGCGCTCCGGGCGCGGGGAAAGGGACTCAGGCTCAGTTCATCATGGAGAAATATGGTATTCCGCAAATCTCCACTGGCGATATGCTGCGTGCTGCGGTCAAATCTGGCTCCGAGCTGGGTAAACAAGCAAAAGACATTATGGATGCTGGCAAACTGGTCACCGACGAACTGGTGATCGCGCTGGTTAAAGAGCGCATTGCTCAGGAAGACTGCCGTAATGGTTTCCTGTTGGACGGCTTCCCGCGTACCATTCCGCAGGCAGACGCGATGAAAGAAGCGGGCATCAATGTTGATTACGTTCTGGAATTCGACGTACCGGACGAACTGATTGTTGATCGTATCGTAGGCCGCCGCGTTCATGCGCCGTCTGGTCGTGTTTATCACGTTAAATTCAATCCGCCTAAAGTAGAAGGCAAAGACGACGTTACCGGTGAAGAACTGACTACCCGTAAAGACGATCAGGAAGAAACCGTGCGTAAACGTCTGGTTGAATACCATCAGATGACTGCACCGCTGATCGGCTACTACTCCAAAGAAGCGGAAGCAGGTAACACCAAATACGCGAAAGTTGACGGCACCAAGCCGGTTGCTGAAGTTCGCGCTGATCTGGAAAAAATCCTCGGCTAATCAAGCCGCAGCAGATCTGCTTTCGGGCAGGTCTGCTCATCCTCCTCAGGCAATACCTCTCACAGCAATTAGTTCTTCTTCTTCACTTTTCCGCTACAATTATCAACAAGTTGAATCGATAAGAGGCGGTAATGCGTCAGACTAAAACCGGTATCCTGCTGGCAAACCTGGGTACGCCCGATGCCCCCACACCTGAAGCGGTAAAACGCTATCTGAAACAATTTTTAAGCGACAGACGCGTGGTTGATACCTCACGGTTGTTATGGTGGCCGTTGCTGCGCGGCGTGATTTTGCCGCTGCGCTCGCCGCGTGTGGCGAAGCTGTATGCCTCTGTCTGGATGGAAGGTGGCTCGCCGCTGATGGTTTACAGCCGCCAGCAACAGCAGGCGCTGGCACAACGTTTACCGGAGACGCCCGTAGCGCTGGGAATGAGCTACGGCTCGCCATCACTGGAAAGCGCCGTAGATGAACTTCTGGCAGAGCATGTAGATCATATTGTGGTGCTGCCGCTTTATCCGCAATACTCCTGTTCAACTGTCGGTGCGGTATGGGATGAACTGGCGCGAATTCTGGCGCGCAAACGTAGCATTCCGGGGATATCGTTTATTCGTGATTACGCCGATAACCACGATTATATTAATGCACTGGCGAACAGCGTACGCGCTTCTTTTGCCAAACATGGCGAACCGGATCTGCTGTTGCTCTCTTATCATGGCATTCCCCAGCGTTATGCAGATGAAGGCGATGATTATCCGCAACGTTGCCGCACAACGACTCGCGAACTGGCTTCCGCACTGGAGATGGCACCGGAAAAAGTGATGATGACCTTTCAGTCGCGCTTTGGGCGGGAACCCTGGCTGATGCCTTATACCGACGAAACGCTGAAAATGCTCGGAGAAAAAGGCGTAGGTCATATTCAGGTGATGTGCCCGGGCTTTGCTGCGGATTGTCTGGAGACGCTGGAAGAGATTGCCGAGCAAAACCGTGAGGTCTTCCTCGGTGCGGGCGGGAAAAAATATGAATATATTCCGGCGCTTAATGCCACGCCAGAACATATCGAAATGATGGCTAATCTTGTTGCCGCGTATCGCTAAAGCTGAGCGGTAAAGAACTGAGCGCCGTCGCGAAGAGCCTCGTCGGCGGTTTTCATCATCCGTGAATAATGCAAAAAGGCGTGCAGCGTGCCTGGGTAGAGTTTGAACTCGCAGGGCTGCTGATGCGCCGCTAACGTCTGGTAAAGCAGACGGCTGTCATCCAGCAGTGGATCGAACTCCGCCCCGGCAATAAAACAGGGCGGAACTTCGCGAGTGAGATCATTATTAAACAGGCAGTAATATGGCGACTCGCGGTCCGCGTCGTTGCTTAAATATGCCTCTTCATACATCTGCAAATCCTGTTGCGTTAAGCCATCCCAGACACCACCCAACAGACGACGAGTCACGGAATCCCGTAATCCGTAAAGCCCATACCACAGCAAAACGCCCGCAACTTTACCGCAATCGATCTGTTTATCGCGCAACCACAACGCACTGGCGAGCGCCAGCATGGCACCTGCGGAATCACCAGCAAAACCAATGCGGGACACATTGATTTGATAATCCTCCGCCTGCTGGTGGAAATAACAACAGGCAGCCACAATTTCCTCTATCGCTTGCGGAAAACGCGCTTCAGGTGAAAGGGTGTAATCAATGCCAATCACCGTACATTGGCTGTAGCTTGCCAGCAGGCGCATGATGCGATCGTGGGTATCGAGATTGCCGAGAATAAAACCGCCGCCATGCAAATAAAATAGCGTCGCCGGACTATCTGGCTGCGGACAAAAGAGACGTGTTTCCACCTGCCCATATTTTGTTGGAACCATGTAAGCTCTGGTTGCCATTTCTGGAGCGCCCGCATTCCAGAATCGGCGCTCAAGTGTGTAATACTGTCGTTGCTCAGCAATCGTTCCCGTTGCGGGCCAGGGCGGTAAATCCGGCTGAAGAGTATTCACAACGGTCTTCATTTCAGCAGAAATAAGGTCCAGAACGGGTAATTTGTTTTCCGGCTTCATGCAAAAACTCCTTTCAAATTACGTCATTGTAAGGAACCACTGCCATGAAAATGCGATCCCGCCTGCTGATATTGAAACTGGCTGCATCTCGCGCGCTCCCGTCAGATTGTGTTAACATTCGCCGCTCAGTTAACCACCCGTAAAAACAACCATGAAATTTCCCGGTAAACGTAAATCCAAACATTACTTCCCCGTAAATGCACGCGATCCGCTGCTTCAGCAATTCCAGCCAGAAAACGAAACCAGCGCTGCCTGGGTAGTGGGTATCGATCAAACGCTGGTCGATATTGAAGCGAAAGTGGATGATGAATTCATTGAGCGTTATGGATTAAGCGCCGGGCATTCACTGGTGATTGAGGATGACGTAGCCGAAGCGCTTTATCAGGAACTAAAACAGAAAAACCTGATTACCCATCAGTTTGCGGGTGGCACCATTGGCAACACCATGCACAACTACTCGGTGCTCGCGGACGACCGTTCGGTGCTGCTGGGTGTGATGTGCAGCAATATTGAAATTGGCAGCTATGCCTATCGTTACCTGTGTAACACCTCCAGCCGTACCGATCTTAACTATCTACAAGGCGTGGATGGCCCGATTGGTCGTTGCTTTACGCTGATTGGCGAGTCCGGGGAACGTACCTTTGCTATCAGCCCTGGCCACATGAACCAGCTGCGGGCTGAAAGTATTCCGGAAGATGTGATTGCCGGAGCCTCGGCACTGGTTCTCACCTCTTATCTGGTGCGTTGTAAGCCGGGTGAACCCATGCCGGAAGCAACCATGAAAGCCATTGAGTACGCGAAGAAATATAACGTACCGGTGGTGCTGACACTGGGTACCAAGTTTGTCATTGCCGAGAATCCGCAGTGGTGGCAGCAATTCCTCAAAGACCACGTCTCTATCCTTGCGATGAACGAAGATGAAGCCGAAGCGTTGACCGGAGAAAGCGATCCGTTGTTAGCATCTGACAAGGCGCTGGACTGGGTTGATCTGGTGCTGTGCACCGCCGGGCCAATCGGCTTGTATATGGCGGGCTTTACCGAAGACGAAGCGAAACGTAAAACCCAGCATCCGCTGCTGCCGGGTGCTATAGCGGAATTTAACCAGTATGAGTTTAGCCGCGCCATGCGCCACAAGGATTGCCAGAATCCGCTGCGTGTCTATTCGCACATTGCGCCGTACATGGGCGGGCCGGAAAAAATCATGAACACTAATGGAGCAGGGGATGGCGCACTGGCAGCGTTGCTGCATGACATTACCGCCAACAGCTACCACCGTAGCAACGTACCAAACTCCAGCAAACATAAATTCACCTGGTTAACTTATTCATCGTTAGCGCAGGTGTGTAAATATGCTAACCGTGTGAGCTATCAGGTACTGAACCAGCATTCACCTCGTTTAACGCGCGGCTTGCCGGAGCGTGAAGACAGCCTGGAAGAGTCTTACTGGGATCGTTAAGTTATCGACCAGACCGGACGACGATGGCATCCGGCAATGGAATCAATGTTTACCCCGTCACCATCTCACCCGCCGGTGGTGTTTCCAGCAGTTCCAGCATGGTACGGGCAATTTCACGCTCGCCCATTACCACCTGATTCGCACCACGTTCGGTGATATACGCCACTTCATCGTCATAATGGGCGCGGGCAATAATCTCAATATCCGGATTTTTCGCGCGGGCAGATGCCACAATCTCGCCCGCTTCATAACCGTTGGGAATCGTCAGGATCAGCCATTTAGCACATTCCAGATGCGCCAGTTGCATAATTTCTTCGTTCGCCGCATTGCCCAATACTGCGCGGACCCCGCGCTCTCGCAGTTCATCAACACGGGTTCGTGACGTCTCAATCACCACCAGCGGAATATCAGAGGCGAGCAATTTCTCCCCCAGCAGGCTGCCTACACGCCCGTAACCTACCAGTAGCGCATGGTTGCAAATATCCACTGGGATCTGCTTCTCTTCTTCGATAGCCTCTTCCAGCGTCTGCTCTTCCAGCGTTTCGGTCTTCGCCAGATATTTCTCCAGCAGCGCAAACAGGACCGGGTTGAGCATAATCGACAAAATCGCCCCTGCCAGTACCAGGTTCTGCCCGGCTTGCGGCAACAGATCCAGCGCCATGCCCAGTCCCGCCAGGATAAACGCGAACTCACCAATTTGCGCCAGGCTGGCGGCGATAGTTAATGCCGTACGTTGGGAGTGACCAAACAGTCGCACCAGGAAAAACGCGGCTAACGACTTACCAAACAGAATAATCGCCAGCGTCGCCAGCACTGCCAGCGGTTGCTGAATCAGAATTAACGGATCAAACAACATCCCGACGGAGACAAAAAACAGCACCGCAAACGCGTCGCGCAATGGCAGCGTATCGTGGGCGGCACGGTGACTCAGTTCAGACTCGTTCAGTACCATCCCGGCAAAGAACGCACCGAGTGCAAAGGAGACATCAAACAGCTCCACCGCACCAAAGGCAATCCCTAACGCCAGCGCCAGCACCGACAGGGTAAACAGCTCACGGGAACCGGTTGCTGCGCTACGTGCCATAATCCACGGCACCAGACGGCGACCTACCAGCATCATAATGGCGATAAATGCGATCACCTTGCCGATGGTGATCCCCATATCGACTGCAAGAGTGGCAAAGCCCACATCGCCTTGTTCCATCATTCCTGCCACTGCGGGCAGCAACACCAGCGTCAGAACCATTACCAGGTCTTCCACAATCAACCAACCGATGGCGATTTGCCCACGCTGACTGTCTATTAATTGCCGTTCTTCAAGTGCGCGCAGTAACACCACGGTACTGGCGGTGGAAAGGCATAAGCCGAACACGATACCGGTCATTAACGACCAGCCCAGCACGGCGGAGAGCGCCATACCCAGCAGCGTCGCCACGGCTATCTGGGCGATCGCACCGGGAATGGCGATGGCCTTTACCGCCATCAAATCCTTCAGCGAAAAGTGCAGACCCACGCCAAACATCAACAGAATGACGCCCAGTTCAGCCAGTTCCGGCGCAAGCTTGGTATCGGCAACAAAGCCCGGAGTGAATGGTCCTGCCAGCACACCCGCTAACAGATATCCCACCAGAGGAGAAATACGTAGTTTATTGGCCAGCATGCCGAGGATAAAGGCGAGCACAAGGCCGCCAACAATGGTGGTGATAAGCGGGGTGGCGTGATGCATTCCGTCTCCTTTTCCTGGTGGTTATTGTCCATTTTTGGCCGGGAAAACCAAAATTACAGGTAATAGTTTATGACAATTTCATTGATGATGTTTATGAATAATTGTTGAATTTTGCAGAAAAATGGAATTAGCTGCAAAAAAAGCACGGATCGGAAAACAGAAGGCGGTTTAACAGAGGAAAGGCTTATGGCGACTGTAAAACGATGCAGCCAAAGTTTGCCTTTGGCTGCAATGAAATCAGTCTTTATGCCGGTTATCAGGCAGGAATATGGTCAACATCCCCAATAGTGGCAGGAAAGCACAGATTTTATAGACTAACTCGATGCTGGTGTGGTCGGCGATAAGCCCCAGAACTGCCGCTCCCAGACCTCCCATGCCGAAAGCAAAACCGAAAAAGAGTCCAGAAACCATACCGATACGTCCCGGAAGCAGCTCCTGAGCGTAGACCAGAATGGCAGAGAATGCCGAAGCGAGGATAAATCCAATAATCACCGTTAAAACCCCCGTCCAGTGCAGGCTGGCGTAGGGTAAAATCAGCGTAAACGGCGCAACGCCGAGGATAGAGCCCCAAATCACATATTTCCGCCCAATTTTATCCCCTACAGGCCCGCCGATCACCGTACCTGCCGCAACGGCAAACAGGAAGGCAAACAGATGAAGCTGAGCATTCTGGATAGATAATCCGAATTTTTGCATCAGATAAAAGGTGTAATAGCTGCTGATGCTCGCCATATAGAAATATTTCGAGAAAATGAGGATTAACAGAATGCTGGTGATGCTGCCAACTTACTGATTTAGTGTATGATGGTGTTTTTGAGGTGCT